>Ga0208300_100190_pt1 | contig 59835 bp, 50 predicted proteins | sample 23_taG_FD_184096 | JGI IMG/M metagenome (GOLD analysis project Ga0208300, IMG submission 184096) | Marine viral communities from Cariaco Basin, Caribbean Sea - 23_WHOI_OMZ (SPAdes) (version 2) | ecosystem: Environmental > Aquatic > Marine > Oceanic | place: Caribbean Sea: Cariaco Basin...
CTTTCTGTCTCGACATCCGGCTTGTTGGGATGTGTGTGGGTACCCGGGAAAATCTTGTTCAGTCGGCGCTGGCATCAAACGCATCATCTGTTCAGCCACCCCCCACCCTGCTAATATCGCGCCCACATTTCTGACGCACTGAACCGAACGGAACCTACCGAATGGACGTTTTCCAGGCCCTTTTCCTTGGCCTTCTCCAGGGACTGACCGAATTCCTGCCCATATCCAGCTCGGCCCATCTGATCCTGACGCCGGTTTTCTTTGGCTGGGATGATCAGGGCGTGGGCTTCGACCTGTCTGTCCATTTCGGAACCCTGCTGGCCGTAGTGCTCTATTTCCGGCAGGATGTCTTCGGCATCGCCCGAGACGGGCTGATTTCCGTTAGCCGGCGCAAGATCGTTGGCCAGGGCGCCCTGGCCTGGTACCTTATCATCGGCACCATCCCCGCGGGTCTGGCTGGCCTGGCCTTGCTGGACATGATCGACAACGAGCTGCGGGCCGTGGAAGTCATCTTCTTCACCACCCTGTCCTTCGGCCTTTTGCTGGGTATTGCCGACTGGCTACCCACACGCCAGCGCACCCTCGACAAGCTCAACTGGAAAGACGCACTTCTGGTCGGCATCGCCCAGGCCATGGCCCTGGTGCCCGGCACCTCCCGCTCCGGCGTCACCATCACCGCCGGCCTGTTCCTGGGCATGACCCGGGAAACCGCCTCCCGGTTCTCCTTCCTGCTGGCCATTCCGATTATCGTGCTGGCATCTGCCGTGAAGCTGCTGGAAGTGGCAACCTCGGATGTTGTCGTGGACTGGAGCGGTTTCCTGATCGGCGGCATCACCTCTTTCCTGATGGCCATAACCGCCATTCATTTCTTCCTGAAGTGGCTCAACACGGTTGGCATGTGGCCGTACGTGATTTACCGGGTGATTCTGGCCATCGTCATCTATGCGGTTCTGATGCGCTAAACACCCTCCTGAGGCAATAAAACCGTTCGGCGTGTTGCGCATGCCAAGGCTTTCAGGATCGTTGAGAGACAGGTACTGCTGGTGGATACCCGGGCTCACATGAATAGAATCTTGAGCCCGATCAGCACAATCACCACGCCGCCGACAAATTCCGCTTTGCCCTCAAGGAAGGTGCCACTGCGGGTACCGATATAGACTCCGGCTACACTGAAGAGCAACGTGACCACACCAATAACCAGGAAAGCCTGTAAAGGCGCAACATCCAGCAGGGTCAGGGCAAATCCGGCCGCCATGGCATCAATGCTGGTGGCAATGGCCAGCATCAACATAACCCGATGGGTGATGATTGCGATGTCCTCTTCTACCCCTTCGGAAAATGCCTCATAAATCATCTTGCCACCAACAAGCGCCAGCAGGATGAACGCAATCCAGGGCGCATAGACCTCAACCCAGCCAAGCACACCCTGACCGCCCAGGTAGCCGATCAGTGGCATCAGCCCCTGAAACACCCCAAAATACAGCCCCGCCATGACGGCGAGCGATGATGCTTTTTTCTTGTGCTTGGAACCCAAGCCAATCGACACGGCGAACGCATCCATACTCAGTGCCACGGCCAGCACCAACACTTCAATCATGCTCTTCAAGCTCCAGTTGCAGTAACGGGTAACGATCTGTCAGCAGACTTCCAGCGGCGCATAGGCCAGCACCAGCCATTTGGCGCCGTCATCAAAGTTCACCTGCACCCGTGTATGGTGCCCGGTTCCCTCTGAATTCATAACGATACCCTCGCCGAACTTCGGATGGCGCACCCTCTGCCCCAGGCTGAAGCCGGACTGCTGCGCCGAGTCCTGGGCGAACAGACTTTGGTTTGGCCGCTCAACCATGGCCGGGCGGGTGACGGTGTTGCGTAAGCGGACTTCCTGCAGGCAGCCACCCGGGATCTCCCGTACGAACCGGGACAGGGCGTTGAACTTTTCCTGGCCATACAGGCGGCGGGATTCAGCGTAAGTGAGCACCAGTTTTTTCATGGCCCGGGTAATACCCACATAGGCCAGGCGCCGTTCTTCTTCCATGCGGCCGGGTTCTTCCAGGGACATGCCGTGGGGGAACAGGCCTTCCTCCACACCGGCCAGGAACACCAGCGGAAATTCAAGGCCTTTGGCGGAGTGAAGGGTCATAAGCTGGACGCTGTCTTCATGGTCTTCGGCCTGGGATTCCCCGGCGTCCAGCGCCGCCTGGGCGATGAATTCCGCCAGGGGATCAACGCCATCCTCTACTTCATAATCAGACAGTGCGTTGACCAGTTCCTCCAGGTTTTCCACCCGGGCCTGGCCTTTCTCGCCTTTTTCGCTGGCGTGATAGTCTTTCAGTCCACTGTCTTCAATGGTCTGCTTCATCAGGCCATGCAACGACGCATCGCCTGCCATCTCAGACAACCCTTCGATGATGGCAATGAATGACTGCAGCCCGGTTTTGGCCCGGCCTTTCACCTGCCCGGCTTCCAGCAACCGTTCGGCGGACTCCCACAGGGAAATGCCCTGCTCCGTGGCGTATTCCCGAAGCTCTGCCAGGCTCTTGGCACCAATGCCCCGGGGCGGCACGTTGACCACCCGCTCGAAGGCCGCGTCATCGCGCCGGTACTGCACCAGTCGCAGGTACGCCAGCGCATTGCGGATTTCCTGGCGATCGTAGAACCGCAGGCCGCCGTAAACCCGGTAGGGAATGCCCTGGCGCATCAGGGATTCTTCCAGCACCCGGGACTGGGCGTTGGAGCGATAGAGAATCGCCGATTCACTGCGCAGGTTGCCGTCCTGTACCCAGGCGGAGATGCTGTCGGCGATGTAGTTGGCTTCGTCCTGTTCGTTGAAGGCCGCGTACAGGCTGATCGGTTCACCCTCCGGGCCGTCGGTCCACAGCTCCTTGCCCAGCCGGCCCTGGTTGTTGGCGATCACCGCGTTGGCCGCTTTCAGAATCATCTGTGTGGACCGGTAGTTCTGCTCCAGACGCACCAGCCGGGCATTGGGAAAGTCCCGCTGGTACTGCTGGATGTTCTCCACCTTGGCACCCCGCCAGCCGTAGATGGACTGATCGTCGTCCCCCACCACCGTCATTGGCACCCGATTGCTGGCGAGCACCTGTAGCCAGGCGTATTGAATGGTGTTGGTATCCTGGAACTCGTCCACCAGGATGTGCTGGAATCGGCTCTGGTAATGGGCCAGAAGCTCCGGCCGATGCAGCCAGAGCTCGTGGGAACGCAGCAGCAGCTCACCGAAATCCACCAGACCACCCTGCTGACAGAGCTTTTCGTACTGGCGGTAGATTTTCAGCATGATCGACAGGAAATGATCACCCGGATTCTCCTGGATATGATCCGCCCGCAGCCCTTCGTCCTTCTGGCTGTTGATGAACCACTGGGCCTGCTTGGGCGGCCACTTGCTCTCGTCAATCTGGTTTTCCCGCATCACCCGCTTGATCAGCCGCAGCTGGTCGTCGCTGTCCAGTACCTGGAAGTTCTCCGGCAGGCCGGCGTCTTTCCAGTGCGACCGCAACAGCCGGTGGGCAATACCATGGAAGGTTCCGAACCAGAGGCCGCGGGCAGGAATCTGCATCATCTGCTCGATGCGATACCGCATTTCCTTGGCGGCCTTGTTGGTGAAGGTCACCGCCAGGATGCCGGTGGGCGGAACCCGATCCACGGTCATCAACCAGGCGATCCTGTGGACCAGGACCCGGGTTTTGCCACTACCTGCGCCCGCTAGCACCAGCAGGTGGTCGTTTTGGGCGGTGACAGCTTCGCGCTGGGCATCGTTCAACGGATCGATGATGTGGGAGACGTCCATAAAGAATCGGTTCGCTACTGGTTAAATAAACAGGTTTGTGAGTATAACAGGAGAAAAGCGGGATTTGTGTTGGGCTTGGGTTAGCCCTCTTCTTTCGGAGGCGTAGCACGAGGGCGGGCCCCTGTTCAGGACACGCTACGAGCACATCCATGTGCGCTTGGCTGTGGCCATCCATGGCCACAGACAGTCCTGAACAGGGGCCCGCCCCCGTACTTATCTTGCTTGGGAGAAAGCTTTTCTATCAGAAACCTCTGGGGACCGTCTGAGCTTCTACAAACTCAAATAGCCCTTCAAGGCCGCCCTCCCGGCCGATGCCGGACGCCTTCATGCCACCGAACGGCGCTTCCGGCGTCGGGCCGGTGCCGGTGTTCCAGCCGCAGTGGCCGAAACGGAGGCCGGCGGCAACACGCTGGGCGCGCTCGGCATCGCTGGTGAACACATAGGATGCCAGGCCGAACTCCGTATCGTTACCGGCTTCGATGACCTCTTCTTCCGTGCGGAACAGGGCCATGGGCACCAGCGGGCCGAAGGTTTCTTCCCGATAGCAAAGCATATCCCGGTTCACGCCATGCACCACCGTGGGCGGGAAGAACAGACTCTCGTCGAGTTCGCCGGGCTGCTTGCCTGCAACCAGTTTCGCGCCTTTGTCGAGAGCATCTTCCAGGTGACGCTTCACTTTGTCGAAGCCGGCCTGGTTGATCAGCGGGCCGAGATCGACATCACCGTTGATGCCATCACCCACGGTCATCCTGTTCACGCGCTCAGCAAGCTTCTGGCCAAAGGCATCGGCCACTTTCTCGTGCACGAAGATGCGGTTGGCACAGACGCAGGTCTGGCCGCCGCCACGAAATTTGTTGGCGATCAGGTTATCGGCGGCGGCGTCCAGATCGGCGTCGTCAAAGACAATAAACGGCGCGTTGCCACCCAGTTCCAGAGCCAGCTTCTTGACCTGATCGGCGGTATCGAGGATCAGCTTGCGACCCACTTCGGTGGAGCCGGTGAAGCTGAGCATGGGCACGTCCGGGCTTTCGCACAGCACCTTGCCGATCACGCTGGCCTTGCCCATCACGAGGTTAACCATGCCATCGGGCAAATCGGTGTGTTTGTCCATCAGGGTGAACAGGGCAATCATGGTCAGCGGGGTTTCGCTGGCCGGTTTGATCACCGACGGGCAGCCTGCTGCCAGGGCTGCAGAGAGTTTCTTGGCGATCATGCCGATGGGAAAGTTCCAGGGCGTGATCAGGCCGGTAACACCAATCGGCCGGTAGTGGACGGTCCAGGTGCAGTCTTTCGGCTTTTCCGGGATGGTGTGGGCATCCAGGGCCTGGATGTGCTTCGAGCAGTAATCGAAGAAGCCTGCGGCGTAATCCACTTCGCCCTGGGCTTCCTGCAGCGGTTTGCCGTGCTCCATGCACAGAATCCGACCAACCTCTTCCTTATTGGCCTTGAGCGCATCCCGGATGTCTTCCAGCCATTTTCGGCGGGTTTCGATCGGGTAGGGACTGGTCAGTTTCAGGGCCGACTTGCCGGCGGCCACGGCCGCCAGAATGTCCTGCTCCGGCATTGACGGCACTTGCGCGATGACTTTACCGGTGGCGGGATTGTAGACATCAAAGGTGTTGCCGTCGGCGTTGTCTGTCCAGCGACCGCCAATGTAGCCAGTCATCTTTTTCAACAGGGGTGACTCGATCATCTTGGCTCCTTTTCGGTAGTTGGCGGCGTCCCTTACGGGACGGCATTGCGTCAGTAGCTTAGGTCTTTCATAGTGAGTGTTGTAGCGCAGCCTGTAAAGTCAAGGGCGGACTATTGATCATCCTCCGACTGTGCCTATACTCGGAGAACCAGACATTCAGGAGGCCGGACAATGAAAGCATTTTTCCATCCCGCACAGGACCAGCACATTCCACAGACTTACTTTACCCGGGGCCAGATGCGTCAGCCCCAGGAAGTGCCGGATCGTACCGGGCAGATGCTGGATGGCCTGAAGGAGATGGGCGTGTCAGTGCTTCAGCCGGCGGATCAGGGCGCCGGCCCAATCTCGAAGGTTCACGATCTGGGTTACCTCCGCTTTCTGGAATCCGCCCATCGTCGCTGGAAACAGATGGATGACTGGGGCGACGAGGTCATCTCCAATATATTCGTCCGCGCTCCCAATCACCTGACCGGCATTCTCGCCGAAGCAGCCCGTTACCAGGCCGATGGCAGCTGTCCGATTGGCGAGCATACCTGGCATGCCGCCTACTGGTCCGCCCAAAGTGCCCTCGGAGCGGCCGATGCCCTGATTGCGGGTGATCGTACCTCCTACGCCGTGTGTCGCCCACCCGGCCATCACGCGCGGAGGGATGCCGCAGGCGGCTTCTGCTACCTGAACAATGCCGCCATTGCCGCCGAGCACATGAAAACCCGGTTCCCGAAGATCGTGATTCTCGATACCGACATGCACCACGGCCAAGGCATTCAGGAGATCTTCTACGATCGCAGCGACGTGCTCTATATCTCGATCCACGGCGACCCCACCAATTTCTATCCGGTGGTCACCGGCTTCGGGACCGAGCGGGGCGAAGGCGAAGGCTTCGGTTACAACATCAATATGCCAATGCCCCACGGTTCATCCGAGGACGATTTCTTTGCGAAGCTGGACGAAGCCCTGACCGCCATCAAACTGTTCCAGCCGGATGCCCTGATCCTCGCCCTTGGCTTTGATATCTACAAGAACGACCCCCAGGCCAAGGTATCTGTGTCGTCAGAAGGCTTCTGCAAGCTCAGTACCCACGTGCGAAAGCTGGGGCTGCCGACGCTGGTGGTTCAGGAAGGGGGCTATGATCTGGACACGCTCAGCGAGAATGTCCAGCAGTTCTTCAAAGGCCTGGAGGGCTGAAATTTCAGACGGCGGGCGCGTAAACCTTCACGTTTTCGTGCCCTTCGGCTTTCAGGTGCCCCGCGTGCATGCGGCTCATGGTGCCGCGATCGCAGTACAGCAGATACTGTCGATTCCCCGGCAGGTCCGCCATCTGCCGGTTAAGTTCGTAGAACGGAATCTGCAGGATTTCATTGCTGGTCAGTTCCAGGGGTGCCTGCTCCCCCTCTGAGGGATGGCGCACGTCGATAATCACGTCATCCACTGCCGGCGTCTGCACCAGCTCGACCTCCTCCGGCGTAACGGTCGTTTCCAGCAGGCGGTTTACCGGGGTTTCCTCCCGGGCGTCAATGGCATTCGCCAGAACGGCCGCGTTCATCTGGGCTTCATCTTCTTCCACCCGGTGCAGTTTGGCGCGGGTTGCAGGCTTCCGGGAGATAACGCCGCAGTATTCCGGCATGGTGCGGGCGTAGGATTCGGTGCCAATTTCCCGGGCAATCCGGATGATGGATTCCTTGTCCATGGACACCAGCGGGCGCAGGACCACTTCGTCAGTGGCACGGTCCACTACATTCAGATTGCTCAGGGTCTGACTGGACACCTGGGCCACGGCATCGCCGGTCACCAGGCCAATGGCATTGTTCTTCCGGGCAATCTCGGCTGCGGCCACCAGCATCTGCCGCTTCAGTACCACACCCCAGTGTCGCTGGCTGACCGAACGCATGATCTCGGCCACCACACCCTCAAACGGCACGGCGATAAACTTGGCGCTGTGGGAGGCGCCGTAGCGGTCCCAGAGGTAATGCACCACCTGGCGCACGCCAACTTCGTGGGCGGTACCACCCAGACTGAAAAACAGAAAGTGATTGCGAAGCCCCCGCCGCATCATCAGGTAGGCCGCGACCGAGGAGTCGTAACCACCCGAGATCAGGGTCAGAACGTTCTCGACACTGCCCAGCGGGTAGCCACCCAGGCCCCGATGCTTGCGGTGGGCAATATGGAACTGATCGCCCTGAACTTCGATGCGCACCTCAACCTGGGGTGACTTCAGATCAACCCCGGTGGCGCCGGATGCCTGCATGAGTGCAGCGCCGACCATCCGCTCCAGGTCAATGGAGCGGAAGCTGTGCTCGCCATGGCGACGGGCCCTGACTGCGAAGGTCTTGCCATTCAGGCGCCCGGAGAAGGCCTCAACGGCCTTTTCGGCAACATCCTCAAGGCTGACAAGCGGAAACGCCCCGATTTCCTGGATGGTGGAGATGCCCGGAATGCGCAGAAGCGCTTCAACTACCGGGCCGGACAGACGGCGACCATCCGGCACCTCCACGTCGACCCGGTCCCAGCTGCCTTCCACCCGGATTTCCGGATCCACCCGGACAAGGAGCTTGCGTATGTTCTGCCTCAGATGACGCATCTGTTGGCGGCGGACGGGCTTGCTTTTGATGGCTACTTCCGGGGCGGGACGAATCAACAGTTTCATAAATCGGAATTTTGTCGGGTGGCGTATGAAAGGGAAAGCGCTTAGTGTACCGTTTTGACTCCGTGCCTCAAAATCAGGCATTGCCGCAACATTCAGGAGCTTCACCGTTAATGCAGGAAATGACCATCAATGCCCTGGTCTCCCCCGAGGGCAGCCTTGAAATTCTTTCCAATCACGAGGTCAACCGGCTCAAGGACCGCAGCGAAGGCGGCCTGTATCGCTTGTTCCGCCAGTGCGCACTGGCGGTTCTGAACACCGGCATAGAAACCGATGACTGCAAGGCCCTGATGGAATCCCATGCGGAGTTTGACGTCCGGCTGGTACCGCAACCACGTGGCCTGAAGCTGGAGCTGATCAATGCCCCTGCCCACGCCTTTGTCGACGGCCAGATGCTCAGGGCAATCCGGGAGCATCTGTTTTCCGTTCTGAGGGATATTATCTATTCACACTCGATCCCCCAGTCCGCCGCCGGTTTTCGCCGGGACGATCCTGAAGACCTCACCAATTACGTATTCCACATCCTGCGGAACGCCCGCGTCATGCAGGCGGGGCGGCAGCCGGATCTTGTCGTTTGCTGGGGCGGCCACTCCATCAGCCACGCGGAATACCAGTACAGCAAGGAAGTGGGCCATCAGTTGGGCCTGAGAGCCCTGAGCATCTGCACCGGTTGCGGGCCAGGCGCCATGAAGGGTCCGATGAAGGGTGCCACCATCGGCCATGCCAAGCAGCGGGTAAAAAACGGCCGCTATATTGGCATCACCGAGCCCGGGATCATTGGGGCAGAGGCGCCGAACCCCATCGTCAACGAACTGGTGATCATGCCGGACATCGAGAAACGTCTGGAGGCGTTTGTCCGCTGTGGCCACGGAGTGATTGTGTTCCCGGGCGGTGTCGGCACCGCCGAGGAAATTCTCTACCTGCTGGGCATCCTGCTGCACCCGGACAACGCCGACCTGCCCTTCCCGGTGGTGTTCACCGGCCAGCAGGAGAATGCCGAATATTTCGAGATGATCGACAAGTTCATCCGCCACGCCCTGGGCGATGAAGCGGCGAGCAAGTATGAAATCATCATCGACGATCCGGTGCGTGTGGCGCAGACCATGAAAACAGGCATGAAGGAGGTGGAAACCTTCCGGCGCGCCATGCAGGACGCCTATTATTTCAACTGGATGCTGAAAATCGACCCGGTGTTCCAGTTACCCTTCGAGCCGAATCACGACAACATGCGCGCCCTTGAGCTGCACCGGGACCAACCGGTACATCTGATTGCCGCCAATCTGCGTAAGGCTTTCAGCGGTATCGTTGCCGGGAACGTCAAGGAGGGAGGAATCCGTCAGGTTCAGGAGAAGGGACCGTTCGAAATTGCCGGCGACCCGAGCCTGATCAAGCCACTTGAAGCGATGCTGGAACAATTCGTGGCGCAGAACCGGATGAAGTTGCCGGGCTCTTCGGCCTATCGACCCAGCTATCGGATTGTCAGCGGGGCGGCCTGAGCCGCACCGCTGACGCGGCAGATGGCTTACTTGCCGCCGTCCGACGGCAGGCTGGAGAAGTATGCCGCCAGGTTTGCGATGTCCGTATCGCTCAGGGCCGCAGCCTGGCCCTGCATAATGGCCGCCTGACCACCAGAGCGTTCCTTGTTCTTGTAGGCCTTCAGTGCCGAGACAAGGTATTGCTCGTTCTGGCCCGCCAGGTTCGGATAGGTCGGGATCTGTGCCAGGCCGTTCTGGCCGTGACACGCAGCACAGACTGCCGCCTTGGCCTTGCCTGCCGCGGCGTCTGCCGCAGAAACCACAGCAGGAACTGCAGCGCTGAACGCAAAGATTCCCACAATAGCGTAGTGTTTCAGATTCATTGCCATTACCCTCTCATCATCGTTTTCGGATTTTCGACCGGCACCTTGAACCGGACGGTAAACTGACTAGCATTTATAGCACAGAGCCCCGGAACCTCAAATGTGATAGATCAAGGGCCTTCCTCCGACGTTGGTCCTCTTTACCTGTCCTGGCTATTTAGGTGACAGTACGACCGATTCCGTGCCAAGGATTATTTTCATTTTCCGGAGATACCCTCAATGTCTGTAGAGGCCCAGGAACTTGCCTGTCGCGAAGGCCACATCGGCCTGCTGACACTGAATTCACCCGGCACCCTCAATGCGCTTTCCGACAGCATGATTGAGCAGGCCCAGAGCACCCTGGACCGCTGGGCCGGGGACGACCGGATCTGCCTTGTTGTCCTGCAGGGCACCGGTAACCGGGCGTTCTGTGCCGGCGGGGATATCCGGCAGCTCTACGATGCCATCATTGATCCCACCGATCCCGAAAAGCCGGCCCGCTTCTTTACCCGCGAATACCGGCTGGATTACAGCCTTCACCGCTTCCCGAAACCGGTGGTTGGCATTGCCCAGGGCGTGGTTATGGGCGGCGGCCTTGGCCTGTTTTCCGGCTGCCGTTATCGTCTGGTTACTCCGGACATTACGCTGGCCATGCCGGAAATCGCCATTGGCCTGTTCCCGGACGTGGGCGCCAGCTGGTTTCTGAACCGGCTTCCCGGACGCCTCGGCCTGTTCATGGGATTGACCGGCGCTCGCCTGAATGCCACGGACACCCTCCGCGTCGGCCTCGCCGATCTGGCAATCCGGCCGGAGGACCGTGACAACCTGATGGCGCGGCTACAGGAAGAACGCTGGACCGGCAAGGCCGCCGCCAATGACAACCGCCTGTTCCGGCTGCTCAGCCGGGTCCAGACCCCCGATTACCGGGCGCTGCCGGTCAGCCAGTTGGAGCAGCATGAGCAATACATCGCCCGGCTGAGTTCCGGCGACGAACTGCCGGAGATCGTCGATCAGCTGTTGTCGGCAGAGGTCGGCAGTGAGTGGTGGAATACCTGTATGAAAACCCTCAGGACTGGCTGCCCGGTGTCGGCATGGCTGGTGTGGACACAGCTGAAGAAGGCCCAGCAGATGTCACTCAGGGATATTTTCCGGATGGAGCTGGCGATGGCATCGGAGTGCACCCGCAGACCTGATCTGAAAGAGGGCATCCGGGCCCTGGCCATCGACAAGGACCGCAACCCACGGTGGTCCTATGAGCGGATTGCCGATGTGCCCGAGGAGGTGGTTGCGGCCCATTTCATGCCGGAATGGAACGATGAAACCGATCCGATGGGGCTGGAATAGTCCTGCGGGACATCGACTAGAGCGTAGCGCCCGCCTGTACCAGCAGCATCTCCAGATCCCGGTTGTTGGTGGCGCGGGCAATGTCCAGCGCCGTCTTGCCGCTGTCAGCCCGGTAATTCACATCGGCGCCGGCGGCCACCAGCATTTCAGCCGTCAGCAAATCACCCCTGGCGACAATCTTCATGAGCAGGGATTCTCCACCCTGGCTGACATTGACATTGGCACCGGCCGACAGCAACACCTTGACCACAGACAGATGCCCGTTCTCAGCGGCGCGCATCACCGGGGTATAGCCCTCACGATCGCTGGTGTTCACATTGGCACCGGCCGACAGCAACAACTGTACACGCCTTTTTTCGCCATTACCGGCGGCTGAAACCAGAAGCACATCGGCCTCGGCCAGGGCCTGCTGGGTGAGATTTACCGGCTGGCTTTGGGAAGCGCAGGCAGATAAAAAAGTGAACAGCGTGAGCAAAATCAGCAAAGAGCGGGGAGAGCCGGTTCCCTTGGCCATAACAAACAATCTCGGTGGAAGGATAGGTGCGCCTATTCTGGGCAGCCAACGCCGGGAATTAAATCGAGCGGTTCACAACTCCGGCCCGTTTTCCATAAGATCGTGAACCAGTTGCCGCAAACGGTCTTCGCCATCCTTTTGCCCCCGGCAAAGCTTCTCAGCCTGAAGTGAGGACCATGGCCGGCCCTGGAGTACCGCCCGACACCACAAGGCCAGTGGCTCCTGATCTGCCAGCCACGCCATGATCCCCGGTGTCCGGCTCAGTTTCCGCAACACCGGGACGGTCATCTGGAATCCCCGATGACCGTTGGCGAAGTTGTGCAAATCCCGCAGGTCGTCGTTATCGGGCGGCGGCCCCGGTGGCAGATCGGCGCTGATGCCGGCGAGCAACCGCGGTTCAAACTCCGGCCAGTTTGCCGGCACCAGCGTCAGCCAGTGCCCTCCCAGCCGCTGACGGATACGCTCCGCCAATTCCGAGCCTGCCGGGCTGGTACCCCGGATCATCTGCAAGGGGTATTCACCGCTTGACGCCTCCTGCTGCAGGCCCGCCCGCACCACCTGCAAGCCACAACTCTGCCAGAAGGCCAGCAGATCGGTGCTACCACCAAAACTGGTGCCGAGATAATCCCGTCCCTGCTCGCTGGCAAAAGCCTTTGCTGCCTCAACCAGACGGTTCCCGATACCCAGCCGCCTCGACTCGTCCGATACCGCGATACGGACCACCCGGAGACACCCCAGAGAGGCTGCTTCCGGATAACCGCTATGACTGGCCAGTGACTGGGGCAACAGATGGCCGCGGATACGACGGGTACCGAGGCTGACCTGTTCCGCCAGTGCCGGCTCAAGCCCGCCTTCCAGTGCACACCAGAGCACGCCCACCGTCTGGTCGCCAATTCGTGCCCGCCAACTGCGGGCCGCCGGGTCGTCCAGCCATTGCCGGAGATCGGCCGGGGCAGTCCGGTAATGGGCATCCACCAGCAGGCCGAAGGCATCAGACAGCTCCGGATCATGTGCCTCTGCCGGCTGCCACGGCTGAATGATCAGTTCGTCCGAACTGGCAGCAGGACCTGGGGATTTACCACCACCGTCCGCCGCCAGCATGAACAATTCTGAGACCAGGGCTTCCAGCGGATCGCCCTGGGCCCAGCGCACCGGCTCGGTCAGGCTGAGGGATTGCCAGTGGGGCGCTGACTGCTCCAGCACCTGACGGAAACGTATGGAAAACCCCCTTCCTGCCCCCTCATAGCCGTGAACCGTGGTGGAAAACGCCACCCGGGGCCAGCCCAGGAGAACGGCCTTGAGCAGGGGGGCGGGAATGGCGGCGGCCTCATCCACCATGACCACCTCGGCCTCCGGGCGCGAGGCCAGCAGTTCCCGGATCGGGAGGTACCTGAGGCGCCCTCCGCCGCGGGTCGTCAGTTCCCCGGATCTGGCGCTGGCCAGTTGATCCCCCAGTGCTTCGCGGGCATGTCGAAACAGGGTTTCCACGCTCTGTTCCGACGGGGCAGAAACAAGGATGTCCTGTCTGCCGTGTTGCAGCAGTTGCGCCGCTGCCATACCCAGGGCCGCGGATTTACCCCGACCCCGGTCCGCAGTCACGATCACCGGTCGGCGTCGGCGGCCGAGGCCAAAGCGAACCAGACGCTGGATCAGTTGTTCCTGATCGGGCGTGGTTTTAATGGTAAAGGCAGTCTCCGGAATGGTTAGAGAGGGTAAAAGCGAGGAGGACGCACCGTCCGGCGTGATTCGGATCGCCGCCTCGTGATTCCTCAGAATTCTGGCCATGCGGGCAGCAAAGATGTGCCCGCCCTCATGGTCCAGGCCAGTTCTGGAATAGTCCGGATCTGCAAATTGGCGCCACTGCTCAAGGGGCGGCATCAGCCAGAACAGCAAACCGCCCGCGGTAAGTGCTCCGGAAAGCGCGGCGAAGGCATCCGGCGGATTGCCCTGCCAGCCGTCCCAGACAATCACCGGGAGTTCACGGCCCAGCCATTTCCGGGCCGCTGATGGTGCAAGCCGGGGCAGGCGATTGTCGGGAGTGTCCGCAGCCGGACCGGTCCAGACGCCGGTCTGGAAGTCCAGGCCTGGCAGCAAGCCGGCCAGCCACCGGATCGCGGCATCACGGGTGCCTTCCAGCAAAACAAGCCGGCGTTCGCCGCGGGCAGCGAGGCTTTGCTGGAGGTTGCGCCAGGCTTTTGTGCACGGCGCGGTGTTGATGCCGGTATGGCTCATCAGCTGAGGTCAGTGCCCTGGGTCTTGAGGTCGTCGAGGGCGCACTTTTCCAGGGCGGCCTGGTGGGTGGCCCGCAGGCGCACTCTTGGTGCGCAGCCGGCGTCGAAGGCTTCCTGCCAGCGGGCGGCGCACAGGCACCAGCTGTCTCCGGCTTTGAGGCCTTCGAAGCCGAATTCGGGTCTGGGGGTGCTGAGGTCGTTGCCACGGGCTTTGGAGAATTCGAGGAATTCGTCGGTTACTACGGCGCAGACGGCGTGGAGGCCGAAGTCATCTGGGCCTACGTTGCAGCAGCCATCACGGTAGAAGCCGGTGATCGGGTCTTTGCCGCAGGTTTCCAGTTTTTCGCCTAGTACGTTTATGGATTCTGACATTTGCATCTTTATCTGGGCCTTCTAACTTTGGAGTTAGCGGGACATTGGGGGCAGCCAGTTGGTGAGGGGCCTTCCAAAACACGCTCCTTGCGGCACATCCCTGTGGCGCTTGGGCTCCGCCATCCATGGCTCCGCACAGTTTTGGAAGGCCCCTCACCAACTGGCTGTCATACCTGGGAGTTAACGTCCTCACACCTCGAACTTTGTCAATTATGCGGTAGCGGTATCCGCTCTACCAGCAGCCCGTTACAATACCGGCCATGCCGACCGAATCCCAAATCCCTGATACCCCCAACCTTCCGGATTATCTCACCGATGAGCAGCGGGCGATTATTACTGCCGGCTATGAACATGCGGTGATCACCGCCGTGGCCGGGAGCGGCAAGACGTCGACGCTGGCGTGGCGGATACGATATCTGCTTGAACAGGGGCATGACCCGGACCGGATGCTGGTGTTGATGTTCAATCGCAGTGCCCGGGTGGATTTCGAGCGGAAGTTGCAGGAGGTGGGCGGTCAGAGCGGGCTGGCGTTGCCGGAGATCCGGACCTATCACGCCATGGGGCTGCGTTTGTACAGGCGGTTTGTCCGGGAGGGGTACCTGCCGGGGTTTTCGGAGAAGATCCTGACGGATCAGGAGATCAGTTTTCAGGCTTGGCAGCTGACGCGGCGGCTGGCGCCGGAGGATCTGGCGGACGAGATCCGGCGGAGCAAGAAGGATTTTGTGGAGACGGCGACGGGCTTTATTGACCTGGTGAAGACGACGCTGTCGCCGGCGGAGGTTGTGTTTGAGGAGTTGGGGTATTCGGACAAGCACCGGTATCTGATTGATCTGTTCCACAGCTTCGAGCAGTGGCGTAAGGGCCAGGGGCGGATCAGTTATGCGGATATGCTGTATGAGCCGGTGATGGCGATCCATCAGAATCCGCCGTTGCAGCGGCTGGTGGGCAACAAGATGGATCTGATTCTGGTGGATGAGTACCAGGACACCAATGAGGTCCAGCATCTGTTGCTGCGCTATGTGGCCGGGGACCGGGCCCGGGTGACGGTGGTGGGGGATCCGGACCAGACGATTTACGAGTTCCGGGGCGCCAGGCCGGAGTTTATTCTCAAGCGCTTCAGCGATGAGTTCGAGAGCCCGCTGGAGCAGACGCTGAGTTACACCTTCCGCTACGGTCACCGGGTGGCCCTGCTGGCGAATCATCTGATCTGTCACAACACCGGTCGCAAGGATGTGCTGTGCCATTCCCACCCGTCCACGCCTCAGACGGAGATTACCCTGCACCGGGTGGAGAGCGATGCCGATACGGTGTTGCAGATTCTGCAAAACCAGACCGAGCCGGCTTTGGCAGGCTCCGCCATTCTGTTCCGGGTGTGGAGCCAGAGTGTGCCGATCGAGCTGAAGCTGCTGGCACAGCGGATTCCCTACCGGATTGATGCCGGCAAGGGCGCCCTGTTCAGCCGGGAGGTGCAGGCCATTACTGCGCTGTTGATGGTGGTGACCGGGAAGCTCGAAAACCTTCCGGACGAAGACCGGCTGGAGCAGGCCCGGCAGTTGTTGCGGTTTCCCCATATTGGCCTGAAAGAGCCGGAGCTGGAGCAGCTGGCGCGGTTTCTTTCGGGCTTTTCCAGCGGCTGGCACGAGCGGTTGCTGGCGATGGATTTTGACGCCCTGGCGCCGATGGCGGCGCGCAAACTGCGGAAACTGGGCGAAGTACTCGCGCAGCTGCGCAGTTACGGCGGGCCGGTGGCGGGGCTGATCAGCGTCTACGCCGAACATACGGACCTCTATGAGGGTATCCGGAGCCTGGCGCTGACCCATGAAGGTGCCGAGGAACGGATCGATACTATCCAGGGTTTCCGGCAGTACCTGAAAAGTCTGGACGTAACCGCCGAGGGCGCCCTGGCGCACCTGAAGGCCCTGAAGCAACAGGCCGGCGCGAAACAGCAAGATGGTGTTCTGTTGTCTACCATTCACCGCACCAAGGGGCTGGAATGGCCCACGGTGATCATTCCCGGCCTGCAGGAAAAGTACCTGCCCTACAGCCCGCGGCCCCAGGACGATGCCCGAGGGTTTCTGGAAAGTGAGCGGCGACTGCTGTACGTGGCCATGACCCGTACCCGCCAGCACCTTCACCTGATCACCCGGCCTGCCAGCGCACAACCGCACCTGGACGGCGATCAGGGCCCCAGCCGGTTTGTGGGGGAGTGCTGTTTCGAGCTGGCCGGGGAATTCGGGCGATGGCTCGATGAGCGCAGCCCGGCCGGAACCGGCACTATCCGGCTGACCGCCCCTCTTACGCCGGTCAGCCAGCGCTATGCCACCCGGGAGAACGTCACTCTGGAAGGTCAGGCCGCACAATCGGCGAGTTCGACGGAACCGCTCTGGCACCACAGGCGCCTGAGCCACGCGATTTTTGGCACCGGCTCCGTGGTTGCCGAGGATGAAAGCTCGTTTGAGGTGCATTTCGACAATGGTGAAACCCTGAATTTCAGCAAGAAAAGTGCGCACCTGTATTTCACTGCTCTGGTCTGAACCGACTTCCGGCACGTAAACGTCAGCCAGGTACAGTTGCTGACGTAACAACTTGTATCATTATTTTGTCTTTTTTGGCCTACTGGCCTAAATTCCGAGTATACAAGCACTTTTCATGGGAAAGTGTGGTACCACAACGACAATGAACAGGAGGTTCTGCATGAACATCATGCGTCCGGTTACCGTGGCCGCCCTGGCCACTGTTCTGGCAACCCCGGCCCTGGCCGATCGCCAGGAAACCGTCTACATCAACCCGTTTGCCGGCTTTCAGCTGTTTGACGACAAGCGTGATCTGAGCGAAACCGGCACTTTGGGTGTCGGCGTGGAATACCGCTTCCAGCCCCACTGGTCCGTGGAAGCGCTGTACTCCAGAGCCGATGCTGACCGCAAGTACGTACCCGGCGAGTCGGAGTTTGAGGAAGTACGGGTGGATGGCACCTATTACTTTGCAGGTCCGGACGAAGCCTGGAACCCGTATGTGTCCCTCGGTGCCGGCTATGCAGATTTCGGCACTGATACAAGCGGCGTACGAACGGCCGGCAGCAATCACGATGAAACCCGGGTCAACGTGGGTACCGGTTTCCGCTACAACGTCAGTGACACGGTTTCTTTGCGCGGAGACCTCCGTGAGTTCCACGGCATTGATGAAAGTACCTTCGATACCCAGGTTTCTCTGGGGATCAGCTTTGCCTTTACCCGGACCATTGCCCAGGCAGCTCCTGAACCCGTGGATTCCGACGGTGACGGTGTTCCCGATTCCCGGGATCAGTGCCCGGGCACGCCCGCAGGCACGACCGTTGACAGCACCGGCTGTGAACCGGATGCCGATCGCGATGGCGTTGTCGATAGTCGCGACGATTGCCCGAACACGCCTCCCGGTGCCGAGGTGGACAGCCGTGGTTGCGAACTGGACAGTGATAACGACGGCATCGTCAACAGCCAGGACCTGTGCCCGAACACTGCCGCCGGCGCCGAAGTTGACGAGACCGGTTGTGAGGGTGTCGTCGAGACTATCGAGACCTTCACCATCGAAGTACAGTTCCCGACCAACAGCTCTGTTATCGGTAATGCCTTCGATTCAGAGATCCGCCGGGTGGCCGATTTCCTGAAGGCAAACCCTGAAACCATCGTGGAAATTGCCGGCCATTCCGACAGCCGCGGTACTGCCGACTACAACCGTGCGCTTTCCCAGCGCCGGGCTGAAGCCGTTGCCGGCCGCCTGACCGGACCTCTGGGTGTTGATCCGTCCCGGGTAAACGCCGTAGGTTATGGTGAAGAGGCCCCGATCGCTTCCAACGACACTGTGGATGGCCGTGCCGCTAACCGTCGGGTAGAGGCGCGTATTCAGATTCGCCGTTAAGTACCGGTCGAAATCTTAGTGGATGGAAAAGGCGCCTGCATGAACGGGCCTACGTGTATTTCAGGGAAGGCTGTGTTGAACGGGTGGAGTACCGGGAACCCTGACGGCATCGATCAGCAGGTTGCGGGGTGTCAGTGCCCGTTCACAGAAATGGCCCAGCCGTACCCGATAGCCCTGCTCTTCCAGGAAAATCGCGTAATCCAGAACTACCCACAGTTCCAGCGGGCGCCGGAACAGATGCCGCACCAGATCATGGCGGCGAACCTGCGCCAGGCGCTGCGCACCAAGGTCCAGCCAGGCATCAAAATCCGTATTCCCGGGCAAAGCCAGCTGTTTCCTGTCCGCCGCCCAGCGGCAGAAGGCCGCAAACCCTTCGTTCATCAGCCGGGCCGGATGGGAAGGCACCGGGAGATATTCGTCGCACCCTCGCAGGTGGCGCTGCAAGCCATCAAAACCCAGGCGCCACTGGCTCACCAGCCGGGTCTGTTCACGCACTCGTGCCGGAGCCGTGACGGTTTCCTGAACCGCCAGCCGCAAGTCAATCCGGCTCGGTTGAAGCAGCGTGTCATGGCCGGTCGCTCGCTCCGAAAGCGGTCGATAAAGGTCTTCGCCGGTCAGATGGTAGCAGCAGGGTGACACGCTCAACCTGGGCAGCCCCATTTCGCTGCCTCGGCGCAGTAACTGCCGGTGCAGATCCCCACACGCATGCAGGGCAACGCCGTGGAGATTGTCTGGAAGCGTGAGTTCCGAAGCCATGACATCCTGGCATGAGATCGACACCGGGTCCCCGAACTGCCGGGCCAGGCGATTGCCGTCGCGGACCAGTTCCGGATTCCATTCGTAACCCTGTGTCCCAGGGCAAAACGGTGCCAGTGTCCGTGACAGATGCCCCTTGCCGCAGCACCAGTCAAGGGCCGGATATTCCAGAGGCGCCAGTGAGGCTGCAAAGGCGCCGGACTGGAGCCGCTTTCGACCCGGCATATCGGTTGCCCGGACTTCCGGAAGAGTCGCTTCTGCCACCTTGTCCCCGGAGGGCGAGAGCTGCGGCACCTGGACCAGTTCGGCATAACCTGTCAGCGACGGCACAAACCGGGATGCCTGCCTCGCCAGTTCATCCGGGGCCTCATCCAGATGTTCGCAGTCGCTATCAGAAAGCCCCGCCACCATGGCGGCCAGTTCCGGATAACGCCGGGTCCAGGCCGGTTCCGGATTCATGAACGGGGCCGGTTGCCAGAACTCGCGGTGCTGCAACAGCCAGTCGTTCAGCTGTTGCCATCGCTGGTAAAAAGATGCCGCGCCGTGGTGTAAACTCGCCGCCGGAGGTAACGTCATGCAACTGGCCTTTGTACTTGTTGAACCCAAGGTTCCGGAAAATGTCGGAGCGGCCGCCCGGGCCCTTTGCACCATGGGCTTCGGCGAGCTCTGGCTGGTCAACTCCGACCTGCACACCCGGCCGGAGGCCCACTGGCTGGCCCATGGCAGCGATCATATCCTGGACAGTGCGCGCATTTTCCCCGATCTGGCCGCGGTAAGAAACTCCGTGGACCTGCTGATGGGCACCTCCGCCAAGCCAAGGCACCAGCGGCGGGACTGGCACGCGCCCGCGCAACTGCGGGAGCTTCTGGCCAGCAAGGGCACCTCTGTTGCCCGGGCCGCACTGGTGTTTGGCCGTGAGGACCGGGGGCTGTCCAATGAGGAACTGGCGCTCTGCGACCTGCTGACCGGCATTCCCATGAAGGTGGCCTACCCCTCCCTGAACCTCGCCCAGTCGGTGATGCTCTATGCCTGGGAAATGTCGGGGCTTTCCGAGGCCTATGGTGTCCAGCACGAACACGCCGAAGAAAGCCGTCTCGGTGCGCTCAGGAGCCGGCTTGAGTCGTTACTGCCGAAGCTGGACACGCCGCCTGAGGGAAAACTGTCCCACTGGGTTTTCGAACGGCTGCCGTTGTTGTCCGATCGGGATATCGGGTTTGTTCATACGCTGTGCTCTAACGTCGAGCGCGCGCTTGGCTCTCAGGCGCGCTCAGCTTCTGAGAAGAAGCCAGCCGGATAAGCCCTCCCGGGCCTTTTGCGCGCACCGATTTATTGAAACTACTCCTGGAATCTTCCTGGGCGGAAGGCATCCAGACAGATGGCTGGTTCCTCGCCCTCGATTACCTGGGCGATGACATCTGCACTGCCGGCGGACAGGGTCCAACCGAACGTGCCGTGGCCGGTGTTGAGGTAGAGGTTGTCTCGGGGACCTCGTCCAATGATCGCCGGGCCGTCCGGCGTCATGGGGCGAAAGCCGGTCCAGGTTTCTGCGGCGTCGAGGTCGGCGCAGCCGGGGAACCGGGATTCGACCGACTTTCTGATAGTTGCCAGTCGGGCTTCGGGAATATCCCGGTTGAAATCGGCCAGCTCGACAAAGCCGGTGGCGCGTAAACGATTCCCCAGACGGGTGGACACCACTTTGTAGTTGTCGTCATGAATGGTGGAGGCCGGGCCTCGTTCCGGGTCTTTCAACGGAACCGTCAGGCTGTAACCTTTCACCGGATAGATGGGCAGTTCCAGGCCCATGGGCTGAACCAGATGATTGGACCAGCATCCGGCGCTGATCACAACGGCATCCGCTTCCAGGGTTTCCATACCCCCATCGCTTGTCCTGACTGAAACTGCACTGACCTTGTGGTCATCGGCGATCAGCTTTTCCGCTTCCACGTTGTAGCGAACGACCACCCCCTTTTCCTCACAGGCTTTCGCCAGCTCCCGGGCGAACAGGTGGCAATCGCCGGTGCCATCGGTGTCGTAGCTCAGGGCGCCGTAGAGGGGGCCGTTGCCGGCCATGCCGGGTTCCGCTTCACGGACCTGCTCGGGAGTAAGCAAACGGGATGGGATGCCCAGCTCGTTCAGCAAATCGTGGGTGGCCCGGTAGCCTTCCAGTGCCTCCGGCGTACTGGCCAGGTGCAGCAGACCCTGGTGGGCGCCGTCGAACGCCAGACCGAGCTCCCTCTCCAGTGTCAGAAAACGTTCACGGCTGTGGATACCGAGGCGTAGCATGGCGCGCCGGTTCAGCCCGAACAGCCCCGGAGACCAGGCGTAACGAAGGGTGGCGAACAGGAATCTGAGTGTTTCCACCGAAGGTGGCACCCGCAGTTTCAGGGGGCCATCCTGCTTGAATAGCCAGGGCAGCGCCTTGAATACCATGGCGGGATCTGCCCAGGGGTAGACCACACCGTAGGAACGCTGGGCCGCGTTGCCCTTGCTGGTTTCGTTTCCCGCAATGCTGTGGCGCTCCAGTACCGTAACCTTGTGACCCCGGCGATTCAGCTCATAGGCGGTGGTCATTCCCACTACGCCGCCACCGACAACAACAATGTGCATGTGCCTCTCCGTCTTGTTTACTTCACGCCGTTTTTGGCCAACAGGCGGCGGTATTCGTCCAGCACGCCCTCGTCTTCTTTCGGGTATTCCGGAGCCAGCCGCTGCAACTGTTCCGCCAGCACGGCTGCAACGACGGCCCGGGCCTGGGGTTTCCTGTCACCGGGCACGATGAACCAAGGCGCTTTCCCGGTGTGGGTCGCGGCCATGGCTTCTTCGGCAAAGGCCTCGTATTGGCCCCGCTTCTCCCAGCCATCGATATCCGACTTATCGAACTTCCAGCGTTTGCGGGGTTTGTCGAGACGTTTTAGAAGCCGTTGGCGATGCTCGTCTTCGGACAGGTTGAGCCAGATTTTGATCAGCGTGGTGCCCTCCTCCACCAGGTGGCCCTCGAAGTTCCGGATGGAGTGGTACCGGTTCTGCCAGTTGTAGCTTTCCGGCTCGTGAACCGGCCACACCCTTTCGGCGATGACCGCCTCGTGATGGCTACGATTGAACGCCACCATCTCGCCGAAGCCCGGTAAAAATGGCATTACCCGCCAGAGAAAATCATGGCGGGTTTCCGCGCCCTGGGGCCGGCTGAACGACCAGGCGTGAAAACCGGCAGGATCCGCGTAGGTTGCCAGTGTACGGATCAGGCTGTCCTTGCCACTGGTGTCGGGGCCGTGTGCAACCAGTAGTAAGGCCCTTGCCCGATTGGCCCACAACCGGCGCTGGTATTCACCAATCTGCTCCAGGCTGGTTTCCAGCGCGGGAAGGTTCTCGCCATCATCCAATAGCGTCGGGTAATCCCGGAACCTGGGTTTGTTGGCGTCAAAAAGAAAGGAACGGGCAAACGCCGATAACGTCATCAAGATGCTCCGTGGAACTCCCTATCAATCTAATGCAGGCCGGCAATCGTACAAGCTGGTAAACTTGCGTGAGCCAATTCTCAGAATAGCAGCCTTAGCACCGGTTGTGATGGAGTGTAGTGCCCGGTAATGAGTAAAAAACGTCGTGAGATTCCCGTATTTGGTCACCCGATCATCGAGACCCACTGCCATCTGGATTATCTCAGGGAACGCCCCCTGGAGGAGACCCTGGAGCAGACGCAACAGGTCAACATCGAGAAAGTGATCACCATTGCCGTGTCCCCGGACAACCTTGCCCGTGTTCGTGAGCTCAGCCAGATTGCCGCCTGGGTCTATGGCACGCAAGGCATTCATCCCCATGACGCCGAAAGCTATTCTGATGAGGTGGAGGCCGAAATCCGCGCCCATGCCGGTGACGAGAAAATCGTGGCGATTGGTGAAATCGGACTGGATTACTTCTATGACAACGCCGACCGGGAAGTTCAGCGCCAGGTGTTCCGGCGCCAGCTTCAGATTGCCTGCGATACCGACCGCCCTGTGGTCATTCACAGCCGGGAGGCAGACGAGGACACCATCGCCATCCTCAGTGAGTTCGAGGCCAGCCTCAAACGCCGTGGCGTGATTCACAGCTTTACCTCCGGGCCAGGCCTGGCACGATACGCGCTGGATCAGGGCTGGTGCCTCGGTTTCAACGGCATCACCACCTTCAACAAGGCGGAAAACGTGCGAGACATTGTCCGCATGGCGCCCCTGGATCAGATCCTGCTGGAAACCGACTCACCGTTTCTCACCCCGGTCCCTTACCGTGGCAAAGAAAACGCGCCTTTTTACCTGCCGTTTGTCGCGGAAAAAATCGCAGAGGTGAAACACCTGCCGCTGGATGACGTGATTACCCGGACCTACAAAAACAGCCTGCAGACGTTTTTCCCCGGACAATGATCAAACGCATTCCTATCTCGGCATTGAAGGTCGGCATGTACATCAGCGACCTGAACAATGACTGGATTCCTCATAACACCCAGCGCAAGCGCGGCGTGATCAAAAAGGAGGAAACCATTGAGAAAATCCGCCGGATGGGGGTGCAGTTTGTCTATATCGACGCCTCTAAAGGTGCCGACACCCAGGACTCCGAAACCGCCTCCGAAGTGGATCGCCGAAACGAATCCGCCCTCCAGCGTGCGGGCGAGCAGGCGCCGGGTCTGCGTCCGCATGTTCCGCTTACTGAAGAAATTGTGATTGCCCGGAAAATTCACAGCCAGGCCCAGGGGCTGGTGGGCGATTTCATGAATAACGTCAAGATGAGCGCCGCCATCGACATTGCCCCGATCCACCAGTTGGCGGATGAACTCCAGCGTTCGGTTTTTCGGAATGCCAACGCCCTGAGCTGTCTCGGTCGCATTCGGGAGAAGGACAATTACCTCCTGGAACACTCGGTCAATCTGAGTGTTCTGATGTCACTGTTCGGAAATTACCGTGGCCTGCCAGCCGACGTTCTGCACCAGACCATTGTTGGCGCGCTGCTCCACGACCTGGGCAAGATCCTCACGCCAGATGAGATACTGCATAAACCCGGGCGCCTGACCCCTGAAGAATTCGAGGTCATGAAACTGCACGCACGGCATTCCCGGGATATTCTCGCCGCCACCGAGGGCATTGGCGAACTGACTGTCATAACCGCCGCCCAGCATCATGAACGTATTGACGGCACTGGCTATCCCGAAGGACTGAAGGATAGTGAAATCTCGGAATATGGTCGAATGGTCGCCATCAGCGATGTCTATGACGCCATTACCGCTGACCGGGTCTACCATAAGGGCATGACGCCAACCCAGGGCATGAAGAAGCTTCTGGAGTGGAGCGGCGACCACCTGGATCCCGAGCTGGTAAAGCAGTTCATCCGCTGCATCGGTCTCTATCCGGTGGGCTCTATGGTGCTTCTGGAAAGTGGCCGTCTGGGCGTGGTGGTGGAAACCAGCGAAAGTGACCAGAGGCTGCCGACCGTCAGGGTTATGTTCCACACCAGGTTCCGTATGCCGATCCCCGTTGAAACCATTGACCTCGCCAAACCCGGTATCCAGGACCGCATACTGCGGTCTGTCGACCCGGACGAATATAAGATTGATATCCGGAAATTTCTTGTCTGACCACCGTTTAAATCCACGGAAGCTCTGCTAAGCTCAGCACAACGTCACTTTTAACGCAAATACCCGGAAATGACCGCAACCCTTTTCCAGATTCTGGGCGGCCTCGCCCTGTTCCTGCTGGCCATGGAAATGATGACCAACGGCCTGAAAAGCGCTGCGGGACAGCAGTTGCGCCACATGCTCGGCCACTGGACCAAGACGCCACTAAGAGGGTTCGCGGCAGGCGTTCTAATCACCGGGATCGTTCAGTCTTCCAGCGCCGTCACGGTTGCCACCATCGGGTTTGTCAACGCCGGCTTACTGAGCCTTGCGCAATCACTTGGCGTTGTCTTTGGCGCAAACGTCGGCACCACCATGACCGGCTGGCTGGTAAGCCTGGTGGGGTTTGGCTTCAAGATTGAGGCTTTTGCCATGCCTCTTCTGGCCGCCGGGATGGCGATGAAATTACTGGGCCGAGAACAGCGAAACCGGTCCCTGGGGGAAGCACTGGCGGGGTTCGCGCTGTTTTTCCTGGGGCTCTCGATACTCAAGGAATCCCTCGGCCAGTTAACCCTCGGCTTTGACAGCACAGAGGTCCTCGACAGTGGTTTCGGCCTGCCACTTTTCATTCTCTTCGGGTTTCTCGCCACCGTTCTGATGCAATCCTCAAGCGCAGCCCTGGCCATCATACTCAGTGCGGCAGCCAGCGACCTCTTATCACTACAGGACGCTGCCGCTGCCGTCATCGGAGCCAATCTCGGCACCACTTCCACCGCGGCCATTGCCGTTCTCAAGGCAACAGCCAACGCCAGACGCCTTGCCCTGGGCCACGTTATTTTCAATCTGGTAACCGGCACTATTGCGGTGCTGATTCTACCGCTGATGCTTTGGCTGGTGACCACCGTTACAATCTGGCTGGCACTCGACACCAACGCCGCCATGTCCCTTGCCATTTTTCACACCCTTTTCAATCTGCTTGGCGCTGCCATCATGCTTCCGCTGTTGCCGAGGTTTGCGCGGATTCTTGGCCGCCGGTTTCGGAGCCGGGAGGAAGATAGCGCCGAACCTCGCTTCCTGGACAATACTCTGATAACAACGCCTGAGTTGGCTGTTGGCGCGGTAGACCAGGAAATGAAGCGTCTGCTGGGCATGAGCCGGGGATTGTTGCGGGTATGCCTGGACCGGGAAGATCTGATGCCGGATCAGATCCGCGCCAAGTCAGAAGCCGTTCTGAGTCTTAACAACGCGATTACCGAGTATGTCTCCCGGCTGCGCGCTGAAAAAATGCTGCCATTAACCGTGGATACCCTGACCCAGACCATTCGCACCTGTCGGTATCTCGCCGAGGCCACGAATCTGGCTCCGGCACTCCTCCAGTTGCGGCGCGCCTGGAAACTGCCGCAGTTAACCCCGCTCTCGGCAGAAACGGAACGTTTTATGGGGCTGCTCCGGGATATGGTAGCCTCGGAGGCAGTATCAGCGGAGACGTTCGGGGAAACCGAAAAGGTCTACCACGTACTCAAATCCCGAATGCTTGCCATGATCGTGACACGGGAATTACCTGCGATTGCCGGGGAGCGAACCCTGGACGATCTGAGCTCGGTGCGGCGGCTCTTTGATCAGTGGTACAAGTCCCAGGCCTGGCGCCCTTCGTCCGTTCTGCTCAACGGCGATCTTCAGTCAGAGGGACCGGAAAACCGGACGTAACAGTTACGCCCCCTCTGTTTGGCCTGGTACATGGCCTGATCCGCCTGGCGCAAAAGCTGGTCACCTTCCAGATCAGCGGCTTGCGAGAATAGTGTGTAGCCAATACTGCCCGATACTTCCACGCTGTGATCCATCACCCACGTGGGCTCCGCTATCCGGCCAAGCAGACGTACCAGCAAACCCTGTAGCGCTGCCTCATCCTGGACATTCATGACGATGGCCGCGAACTCGTCACCTCCCAATCGGGCCAGGGTGTCCTCTTCCCTGAGCACAGCGCGCATTCGTGAGGCAATCTCAACCAGCAACTGGTCGCCTGCCTCGTGGCCGAAAGCATCATTGACCGGCTTGAACTCGTCAAGATCAATATAGATCACCGCAAGTTTGCCACTCTGCCGGCGAGTCAGGGCCATGGCCTGCTGCAGGCGGTCGGAAAACAGCACCCGGTTTGGCAGCCCCGTCAGGGCATCGTAGTGGGCCATGATCCGAAGTTTCCGCTCCTGCTCCTTCAGGCGCGTAATATCGCTGAAGATTCCGACAAAATGGGAGACTTTGCCGTGATCGTCACGAACGCTGCTGATCGTCATCGAAAGGACCAGGGGCTCACCGCTGTGACGCCTGGCGGCAAACTCACCGGACCAGAACCCCTGTGCACAGGCACTGGAAAAAACGCCACTGCCCTCATCCAGCGGCAAGGGTGGTAAACGCTGAATGGTCCGCTTCCGTGGGCGACCTGTGATGGCAAGATAGGCATCGTTGGTATCGATCACCATACCGTGGCTGTCCGTAATGAAGATCGCCTCACGGGCGTATTCAAACACACTCGCGGCAAGGCGCTGACGCTGCTCGGCCTGTTTCCTCGTTGTGATGTTGTACCAGGAGCAAAGGATAAAGGTTTCCTGCTCACCCTCACCGTGAACCGGCGCCATGGTGACATCCACCCAGACCTCAGAACCGTCGGAGCGGTGGAGCAGCCACTCAAACTGCTCTACATGGCCATCACCCACCCGGGTATTTATCTGCTCCATTTTCTGCCGGGATATCTGCCCATCAGGCTGAAATTCGGGAGAGAAGACCGCAAGATCCTTCCCGTACAGTGAAACGCTTGTGGTGTACCCCAGCAGATCGGCCGCTGCACGGTTGGTATCGACAAAGACACCCCCCTTTATAAGCAACGCCGGCTGTGGCCAACCAGAAATCAGCCGTCTCAGACGTTTCTGTTCCGACGCGAGCCGACGCTTGCTCTTGCCGAGCCATAAGGAGCTGGCAAGCAACAGAATAACCAGAACCGCAACCGTGAAAACCCAGAGACGATACTGGTGCAGAACATCCAGCCAGGTGACCCGTGGCATCTGGTCGTAGGGTGCCACGCGCAGCGTTCGGGCCAGGTATTCCACGGACTGATAATCCGCGGGCGGGGAAAACCCGGTAATGCCGGCCGCCACCGCAACTTCGTCTTCCGGCTCAATGGCAAACAGCGCCGATGCAACCCGGCGGACAACTCGTTCGTCTACGTGGGGCAAAGCCACCAGCGGCCACTCCGGGTAGAGGCGTGTGGAGACAACGTAGGGAAAACCCGCCAATTCCTGCCGATTCAGGATTTTGATTTGCGTAAAAAGATCGGGGTTGGCTTTCGCCATTTGCTCCAGAATGCCGGTGCGCACAAAACCGACATCCGCATCGCCTGCCAATACCGCCCGGACCACCCTGTCGTGAGTACCGAGAAACCGAACCAGATTCACCTTGCGGATATCAATGCCGTTATCCTGCAATTCCAGAACCTGAGCCTGGTATCCACCCAGAAAATGCATCCCCGGCGCGGCAATGCTTTTGCTCCGCAGATCCTCAAGGCTGTTGATGTCCTGGTGCCGAGCGCCGGTGAAAATGACGCCGCCAAGGCTGGAAGTGGAACGGTTTCCGGAACGTCGGACGAGAGTAGCCAATACGCCGGTCAGGCTGCGTTCACTGCGGATCAACAGGAAGTGACTCGGATTGGTCAGAAAAAAGTCCAGCTCGTTCGCGGCAACTGCACGATTCATATTGTCCTGACTGAGCACTTCCAACCTTACCTCTGAGCCCACCTCGCCGGAGAGGTAACGGGCCAGAGGCTCAAAGCGCTCACGGATAATGTTGTCGGGCCGATAGGCAAAGATACCGAATGTCAGTGTTTCCCGGGCACTGGCAACGGTGGCGGTCAGGCACCCGGTGGCAACCAGTAGCATCGGGATCAGCGAACAGCGGCGAGCCTTCAAGGCAGACTCCTGGGGAGAAAAGACGGATCACTCAAACGCTCAAAGCCGGGCTCGTTCCGGATCATTCCCGTTCTGAGCATCAGCTTCGACAGAGAACGGGCCATGGTTTCCACCCGCCCTCCCTGGGAAAGATAACGCTGGTTCGCTGCGAGGTCCGGCAGCATCACAGTCGCCAGCGCACTCTGAACATCCTCCGGTCGTATACCCTGATGGTCTGCAACCCGATACACCGCATCGTGCATGCTACGAACCAGATGCCGTAACCCTCTGAAGTGGGCCATGACAAGATCCCGAACGGCATCCGGGTTTCCGTCCGCTGTTTCCCGGGTGACCACCAACAGATCAAAAATGGTTTCCGGAATATCACTGCTGTCAAAAAGCCGGATCCCACCTTCCCGCTCCAGTCGGGTCGCAGTCGGCTCATAAGATACCGATGCGTCGACATCACCCCGGGACCAGGCCTCCGCATGCTCGCTGACAGGCAAATCGACCGGGACGACATCGCTCCGGCCAAGACCTGCCAGCTCAAGAATTTTCAGCAACATGATGCCGGAGACTCCATTGACTTCAACGGCGATCCGTTTACCCCGGAGTTCCGCCAGCCCGGTAATAGAAGGCCGGGTAATCAGGGCATCCGCACCGGCAGACACATCGGTTACGGCAACAACAACCAGCTCGGTACCTTCCGACCAGACCCGGATGGTCTCATCCAGCGTTAGCGCTGCGCCATGGAGCTTGCCTGACAATAGTCCGGCCATGGAATCCTTGGCGGAGGCGCCGGAACTCAGAACCACAGACCCCGGCATCCAGCCGAAGTCCCGGGCCAGATACAACGGTTCGTACCCAATCCATGGATGGACCCCGAAGGCCAGGGGATCGGACCTGTGGCAACCGGACAGTCCGGTCGCAAAGAGACCGGCGGCTATCGATAAACCAAGAAAGTCACGGCGCAGCATCGGGTTTCCGGGCAAAGTGGAGACAGTTAACTTTTGTCGATGGACGGTAGTTTACTGTGTGACATATTACCGGCAAAACCGCAACTTGCCTTGCAACGTGTCAATTTATCCCAGAGCCAGAAACACCCCCATCAGCACTGGCGACAGAAACGAGAGCAGAAAGCCGGAGGCAATGGCCACTGGAACGCAGGCCAGGCCACCGCTGCTTCGGATCACCGGTAATGTGAAATCCATGGCTGTTGCACCGCCGTAGCCAATCGCCATTGCCGGCCGGCCGGCAATCAGCAGGGGAATGATGGCGAGTGCGACAATCTCCCTGAGAACGTCATTCAGGAAAGCAACACCGCCCCAGGCCGGACCCAGGGCATCGCCAATCACGATACCGGACAGCGAATACCAGCCGAAACCGGACACCAGGGCCAGGGTATCGTGCCAGGACAGGCCCAGCCACGGCACCAGCGCAACTCCTGCCACCAGTGAGCTTAGCGTCAGAGTAAGCGCGATACCCAGACCCTGGCGGTTCATCAGCAGCTTGCGCAGTGACAGGCCGGCGTTGCGCAACTGGAGCCCGATGAGAAAAAGCAGCAGCATCAGAGCCCAGGTGGCTACCTGTTCCGCCATCGGCATGTCCGGCAACAGGTAATATCCGGCAAGCAGGCCGGCCATCACCGCCAGCAAGGGTTTCAGGCCGGCGAGAAACAGCCGGCGGTAACCCGGACTGACATCGCCCTCCGGACGCTCAACCGCCATCGGCTGCCAGCGGTGGAACAGCCAAAGACCAACCATGTTTGCGACAAACAGGACCAGCACCAGTGCCAAAACCTGTGTTGCCATGCCACCAAGCTGGGCCGCCAGGCCCTCCATCTGGCCGAGGCCAAGGCCGAGCAGCGCCAGGATGAAACAGACCAGTGTCTCGACCGTATAATGAATCACCGTCATGAGCCTGCGATTTTCAAGGGAAAGGGCAAACCCCAGGAACAGGGGCGCCAGGATAAGCAATGCTCCGGTCAGCATGGTGTCCTCGAAAGGGGGAAAGGAGGCTATCAGGCCAGGGGATCGAACTGGTCGGAATCGGCGTCAGGTCTGCCTGCCTGCTCGCCCCCGGCCGTCCCGATCCTTCGGGCCAATCGCTGGGCAGTAACGGACCAGACGGCATAATCGCCAGGGCGGGGCTCATAACCCTTGCCCATCATAGTGCCCGCGACACTGCGCAATACCGATTCGGCACGGGCCTGGGTTTTCCAGGGGCCACGGCAGAATTGGCCGTCGGGGCGACCCTGGTCTGGCCCTGCCAAAGCCACCAGCCCCCAGAGACCGTTGCCGACAGGGCGGATGTGCAGCTCTATACGATGGTCAGGGATGGCCATCACAAGCTCCCTGAGCGGGCCGCGACCGTGAAAATAGTGGAGTTTCATGGTGCCGGCCGATCAGTGCAGAACATGGCCGGACCGTTCCTGAACCAGCACCCAGGGCGCGACAACCACCGCCCATAGTTCGGCATTGCGGTCGTACCAGGCTTGCGCGATGTCAGGCGCAACCTCGCCAACCTGGCCCTCAGTCATCCACTGTTCAAAACGGGGCTTGTTGTCGGCTGCCAGTTCGGTAGCGACCTTCAGCAGATCCAGCTCCGGGGCCACCATCACCACCTGGCCCCGGGCAAAATAGGTTTGCAGGTCATGCCAGTGGATGCGGGAGGTCTCGAGATTCAGTTTCGCTTTCAGTTCGTCCCGGGACGGGGAGGATGACATAATTACCTCTTTCATCAAACGATGGAAACGATGGCTCAGACCGGCCAGACTACCGGAAATTGTCCCCTGCCGCATCTGCCAGAATCTCGGCGATCTGTTCTGCCAGGGTCATGGGGTCGAATGGCTTGGGATCTGGCCGCTGCCCCAAGCTCCGGCAAGCCGAAAGTGCCCGCCGAACCAGAGAGCCGAGACATCGCCGCTTATCTGTGAAGCGAAGCCAAATCAATTCTCCTGATGAAGGTGTTTTGCCACACATGCAAAATCCACTATTCTCCGCCCAATGAAACCAGGTTTGTGCCCGCCCGGATCTGACTGGAGCCGGCACCGGTCTTGGCCTAGCCATTACCCGGGAGCTGGCCACGCTGATGGATGGCGAGGTGGGCTACTATTATCAGCAGGGCGCGCACTTCCGGGTGGAGCTGCCCGTAACGGATACTGAAACGCCGGAAAGCGGAGGCCACCATGAAAACGCCTGATCTGCCGCACGATGAAGCGCATCGCCTGTCAGCCCTTGATGAGCTTGCGCTTCTCGATACACCGCCGGAGGAGCGATTTGATCGGCTTACCCGGCTTGCGGCCCGGACTTTCGGCGTTCCGGTCGCCCTGGTGTCGCTGGTCGACCGTAACCGACAATGGTTCAAGTCACGGTATGGACTGGAAACCCCGGAAACCGCCCGGGATATTTCCTTTTGCGGCCATGCCATTCTTCGCGAGGAACCCCTGGTTATCGAAAACGCCCTGAACGATGAGCGGTTCGCCGATAACCCATTGGTGACAGGGAATCCGAACATCCGATTCTACGCCGGTGCCCCGCTGCACGACCGGCACGGTCACCGGGTAGGTACCCTGTGCGTAATCGATAACAGACCGAGGACCTTCACCGGGGGCGATAAAGCCACCCTGCGGGATCTGGCCGATCTGGTTGAACGCGAATTCGGGCTCGGGGAACTGGGCAACTACTACGAAGAGCGCAATCGGGCCCTGAACATTCTGACCGAGGTCGCCCTGGATACGGAGGGCGATGCCGGCCAGAGAGCCACCAGAGCATTGGAAATTGCCTGCGACTACCTAGGCCTTGAGACCGGGATCGTCAGCCGGATTACCGGCCGCGCTAACACCGTTCACTGGCATTTCACGCGCCTGGAAGGAACCCTTGCCAATGGCAACACGCTTCCCCTGGAGCGCACTTATTGCTCGCTGATGCAGGAAACCGGACAGGTTCTCGCCATAGACAACATGGGCCAGTCGCCTTATCACGCTCACACGTGCTATCAGGTCTTCGGCCTGGAAAGCTACCTGGCTGCGCCCGTCTGGATTGACGGCGAAATTTTCGGGACCATCAACTTCTCCGCCCGGCACCCCAGAAGCCGGCCGTTCAGTGCCACCGAGAAAATGTTCGTCACCCTGCTGGCACGCTGGGTTGCCGATACCATCTATCAGCAGCAGCATTCGGAAACCCTGAACAAGCTGGTAACCCAGACACCCGGCATGCTTTACCAATACCGGCTCTGGCCCGGCGGCCACAGCACCTTTCCCTACACCAGCCCCGGCATTCAGGACATTTATGACGTCACTGCGGAGGAAGCCGCGACAGATGCAGCTCCAGTATTCGGGCGAATTCACCCGGAGGACCTTGCCGGCGTTTCAGAATCCATTCGGGTCTCCGCTGAAACCCTCGGTAACTGGCAACATCAATACCGCATACGCTGGAAAACCGGGGGCTGGCACTGGGTTGAAGATCAGGCCAAGCCCGAAAAGCTGCCCGACGGCAGCGTCCTCTGGCACGGCTACATTGCCGACATTAACGAGCGCCACAAGATCGATGAAATGAAAAACCAGTTCATCTCCACTGTGAGTCATGAACTGCGGACACCGCTTACTTCGATTTCAGGATCACTGGATCTGATTCTGGGCGGTGTCACCGGGCCGCTGACCGAAAAAACCATCCAGATGCTGGACATTGTCCGGCGCAACAGCGATCAGCTCAGACACCTGATAGACGACCTGCCCGATATCGAAAAGCTGTGGAGGTGAGGCATCAGGGGCCCGGTGTGCCGGAGAATAATGTCCGGGACCGGGCATTCCAGAAGTTTGCCCAGACGAACGCTGCCGGTTTTTTGTAAGCCAGCCAATCTTCAGGCTGGCTTACGCTCAGGCAGACTTGAGCATTTCCCGCACCACATAGTGCAGGATACCGCCATGCCGGTAATATACCGCCTCGTTGGCGGTATCGATCCGTGACTTCAGCTCACAGGTCTCGGTTGAACCATCCTTGTATTCCACGGTCATCTTCAGGGTCTGGCCCGGCTTGATATCGCCCGACAAGCCTTCGATGCTGACGGTCTCCTCACCGGTCAGTTTCAGGCTCTTGCGGTCCGTGCCTTCGGGGAACTGCAACGGCATTACGCCCATCCCGATCAGGTTGGAGCGGTGGATGCGCTCATAGGATTCGGCCACTACGGCTTTCACGCCCAACAGGCGAGTGCCCTTGGCGGCCCAGTCCCGGCTGGAACCGGTGCCGTATTCCTTGCCGGCAATCACCACCAGCGGCGTACCCTGCTCCAGGTACTTCATGGCAGCGTCGTAGATCGGCATTTGATCGCCGGTGGGCACGAATTTGGTGAAACCGCCTTCCACGCCATCGAGCATCTCATTCCGGATCCGTACGTTGGCGAAGGTGCCACGCATCATGACTTCGTGGTTGCCCCGGCGGGAACCGTAGGAGTTGAAGTCTTTCGGCTCGACGCCATGCTCCTGCAGGTATTTACCGGCAGGGGTGTCCGGCTTGAAGGAACCGGCCGGCGAGATGTGGTCGGTGGTTACCGAATCGCCCAGCAGCGCCAGGATGTTGGCGTTCCTGATATCCTCGATGGCTTCCGGCTCTTCACCCAGGCCTTCGAAGAACGGCGGATGCTGGATGTAGGTGGACTTGTCGGACCACTCATACACCTTGCTTTCCGGCACCTTGATCGATTTCCAGGTGGCGTCGCCGTCGAAGACTTCCGCATACTCCTTGCGGAACATGTCGGTTTTCACCTTCTCCACGGCCTCGGCAATCTCCTGCTGGCTGGGCCAGAGGTCTTTCAGGTACACCGGATTGCCGTCCTTGTCCGTGCCCAGGGAATCCTTCGACAGATCCAGACGGACGTTGCCGGCCAGCGCATAGGCCACCACCAGGGGCGGCGAGGCCAGCCAGTTGGTCTTCACCAGCGGATGCACCCGGCCCTCGAAGTTGCGGTTGCCGGAAAGCACCGAGGCCACGGTCAGGTTGCCATCGTCAATCGCCTGCTCCACTTCCTCGGGCAGCGGCCCCGAGTTACCGATACAGGTGGTGCAGCCGTAACCCACCAGGTTGAACCCCAGTTTGTCCAGATCGTCTTGGAACCCCCCTACCCGAAGGTAGTCGGTGACCACCTTGGAACCGGGTGCCAGTGAGGTCTTCACCCAGGGCTTGGTGCTCAGACCTTTCTCGACGGCTTTCTGGGCGATGAGGCCCGCGGCCATCATCACGCTCGGATTGGAGGTGTTGGTACAGGAGGTAATAGCGGCAATCACCACCGCGCCCGGGTCCAGCCGGAACTTTTCCCCGTTCATGTGAAGCGGCTGACTGGACGGGTGCTCAAAGTAAGCGTCCTGGGCGCCAACGGCTGTTCCACCGCCCTCGGACTCAAGATTGGCCTCACGGTTCTCGGCAGGCCCTTCGGCAGTCTCCATCAGCAGCTCGAAAGACGATTTCATATTCTTCAGGGCGACCCGGTCCTGGGGCCGCTTGGGCCCGGCAAGGCTGGCCTCCACCTCGCCCATGTCGAGCTCCAGGCTGTCGGTGTACACCGGCTCATGGCCCGGCTCTCGCCACAGCCCCTGGGCCTTGGCGTAGGCTTCCACCAACTCGAGCTGGTCGTCCTCACGGCCGGTCAGGCGCATGTACTTGATGGTTTGCTCATCCACCGGGAAAAAACCGCAGGTGGCGCCATATTCCGGAGCCATGTTGGCAATGGTGGCCCGGTCTGCCACCGGCATGTCTTTCAGGCCGTCGCCGTAGAATTCCACAAACTTGCCCACCACGCCTTTCTTGCGCAGCATTTCAGTCACGGTGAGCACCAGATCGGTGGCGGTGATGCCTTCACGCAGCTTGCCGGTGACCTTGAAGCCCACCACTTCCGGAATCAGCATGGAGACCGGCTGGCCCAGCATGGCCGCTTCGGCTTCGATACCGCCGACACCCCAGCCGAGGATGCCGAGGCCGTTGATCATGGTGGTGTGCGAGTCAGTTCCCACCAGGGTATCCGGGTAGGCAATGGTCTTGCCACCCTGCTCATTGTGCCACACGGTCTTGCCAAGGTATTCCAGGTTTACCTGGTGACAGATACCCGTACCCGGCGGCACCACACGGAAGTTGTCAAAGGCCTGCTGTCCCCAGCGCAGGAACTCGTAGCGTTCCTGGTTGCGCTCCATTTCGATGGCCACGTTGTCCCTGAACGAGGACGCATCACCAAACCTGTCCACCATCACCGAATGGTCGATCACCAGATCCACCGGCGACAGCGGGTTAATCATGGCCGGGTCCTTGCCCGCGGCCTTAACCGCTTCCCGCATGGCGGCCAGGTCGACAACCCCGGGCACGCCGGTGAAATCCTGCATCAGGACACGGGCCGGCCGGAACTGGATTTCGGTCTCGGAATGGTGGTCTTTAAGCCACTGCACCATGGCATCGATGTGGCTCCGGTCGACCGTAGTACCGTCTTCGTTGCGCAGCAGGTTCTCCATCAGCACTTTCAGGGAAAAAGGCAGACGGTTGAGATCGCCTAGGGTGTCCGCTGCCTTGGGCAGGCTGTAGTAGTGGAAGGTCTTACCGCCAGCATCGAGGCTGGAAAGGGTATTCAGGCTGTCTTTGCTGAGACTTTCATTCGACATGTGGTGCCTCCTTTTTCGTCGTTGTCCGCGCACTCCGGAAGGCTTGTTGAGAAGCCCTTTCATCAGCGTCCCTGCCGGAAAGCCGCCCCGGAACCGGACAACAGACTGATGGAAGGACTCCCGAAGGAATAGCCATCTTTAACTATTGCAGCAATTTGCGAGAGTTCAACCGCTGGCTGCTGAATGTTCGGAATGCGTACGGTGAATATCAGACCAATGTCGGACAACCTGCCGGGTTGAATACGCCCGGAATCTGACAATAGCCTGCCTGTTAACTGGTTTGCTGCGATCACCCGCGACATCTGTCATCATGAGCTACCGATTTTCTGATGGACCGGGACACGCGCACCTGTGAAACACGATTGCCACTACCACCCGGGCGACCCCGCCAAATGGCACTGTGGAGAGTGCCAGATTCACTACTGCAGCCGCTGTATGCCCGATGCCGACACCCGGCAGCGCCGCGCACTCTGCCCCCACTGCAACAAGGCCATGCGTTACCTGGGGGCGGCTACTGAAGTGGTACCCTTCTGGCAACGACTCGGTGCGTTTTTCCGTTATCCCTTTCATACCGATCCACTGATCGTTGTCTCCATTTTCACCCTGGTGCCGGTGATCGCGCCGGCCAACCTGATTGGTATTGTGATCTGGCTGGTGCTCGCGCTTGCCCTGTTCAAGTACACCTATGCGGTCATCAATCACACCGCGGAAGGCCACCTGAAACCACCCCCGGTGTCCGTCGCGTTCACCGGCAGCGGTTTTGACATTGTCATCCTGCAGCTATTGGTTTTCGTTCTGATGGGCGGACTGGTGACTGCTGCGGCCATGCTCGGCGGCCCGATCCTGATGCTGCTGGCCCTGGCTTTTGTGATCCTGGCGCTGCCGGCCAGCATCATGGTGCTGGCCATGGAGCGCTCGGTGGGGGCGGCGGTGAATCCGATGAATCTGGCGGTGCTGATTTCCAGGATTGGCTCACCGTATTTTCTGCTCTACGGTTACCTGATCCTGCTGACCCTCGCCTCCGGCGCCGCCCAGGACTTTGCCGTCAGTCATTTCCCGGTGTGGGCGGCCCGGCCCCTGGCCGGCTTCCTGAACAGTACCTTCACCCTGATCCTGTTCCACATGCTCGGTTACCTGCTGTTCCAGTATCAGGAAGAGCTGGGATTTGCCTCGGACATTCAGGATGAAGCCGCCGGCCAGGATACCCATCAGCGGGATCGTACCGCACGTTTCGACGCAGACATCGACATGAACCTGAAAGACGGCAACTACGACCGGGTTCAGAGCATGCTGAAGGAAGCCCTGAAGCGGGACCGGGACAACGCCCTGCGGATCGGCCAGCTGTATCAGCTGCTCACAGCACGCAACGATACCGCGGAGCTGTACCGCTATCACCCCAGAATCCTGGGCTGGCTGGCTGACCGCAACGACGGTGAAAGTATTGCGGCCCTGCTGAACACCCTGCAGCAGGCAGAACCGGGTCTCAAGGTTGAAGATCCCGAACTGTCCGTGCGCTGTGCCCGGTCTTTGTATAACCGGGGCCAGTTCAAACCGGCTTTGAGGCTGCTGCAGGATTTCCATAAGCGCTTCCCGGACAGCGAACAGCTGGCGCCGGCGTACCTGCTGGTGGCCCAGACTCTGGCGAACGGTTTATCCCAGTGGGAAAAGGCAACCGCCTTCCTGACATTTATCCAGAAGCGGTGCGCTAGTCACCCACTACAGGAGCAGATTGCGACTTATCTCAGGCAGGCGGAGAACCGGGAACCCCTGAAGGGGCCAAAGGCCCGCTTCAGCGTGTCGGAGTGAGTGGATTCGGAAGCGACAATCAACGGAAACCGGTACCCCAGGATGGGGGAACCACGGACAGCTCAAGAGAGACACCGGACCTGCTTCACAAACCGCGCCCTGATGAGCTATTCTGGTTTTTTTTGATATTTGGCAAGGCTGAGATCTGAGTGGTCGAATATTCTTTGCCCTTCCCGTAGCAGTAGGTGGCTTATGATTCGTAGTTCTCGCCTGAGGAATCTGGTGTTGGCGCTTGGCCTGACAACCTCCTCCCTCGCACTTGCGGGTTCGACAGACGATGCAATGGACCAGCTTAACGCCATCATGGCGGATGATGAGAAACGGCAGGCCAGCTACGAGGCGGGGCACGAGCGCATTCGATTCTGTGGTTATTGCCATGGCGAGGATGGCAATAGCAAGCGGGATTACATTCCAAATCTCGCGGCACAGCATCCGCTATACCTCTTCAACCAGTTTGAAAAGTTCCGGGCCGGCACCCGCGAAGACTATGTGATGTCGAAACTGGCGAAGACGCTTTCGCTGGAAGAGCGGATTAACATCGCGGTTTACTACAGCCAGCAGACTGCCAAACCCCGGACCGGTAGCGACCCGGCCCTGGCAGAAACAGGCGGAAAGCTATTTGCTGGGCGGTGTGCGGCGTGCCATCAAAAAGACGCTCAGGGCTTTCGTGATATGCCGCGGCTTGCGGGGCAGCCGGCGGAGTATCTTGAGATTGCCTTGGAGCGGTTTCAGGACATGGATCCCGAGAAGCAAAGCACGCCCATGATTGGGATCGCCGCGACTTTGTCAGAGGGGGATATTAAGGCTTTGGCTGAGTATCTGACGGAGAGGTAAACCCGCGTAGCTCCATAATGAGCGGGTGGGAACGGAAAACCAGAAAACGCCCCCTGGGGATCGTTTTCTGGCCTGAAGTTAACACCAATTATGGCGGATCAGAACTTCACTCCAGCCCACAACCAGGCCTTGTCCGTATCGACACCAAAGTCATCGGCCGAGAAACTGGCGAACTTGGCGCCCACACTGCGGTTCTCATCAATGGCATACGTCGCCCGAAGACCGAGTTCGCTGCCATAATCAACACTATTCCTATCACTACTGAAGTCCCGATAGACCACCATCAGCTTGACCCCGTTGACCGAGGTCGCAACGGACGCATGGATATCCTGCAGGCCGTCCACCGGGGTTACCAGGAACTGATCGGTCCAGCCGTTCATGGCGTGAAGCGTCGCCAACGGTGTCTGGAACGCATTGCCGTCATCGGAGCCGAGGGTTTCCACACCCGCCTTAAACGTCACTCCCAAGGCTGCTAGTCCTGCGTCCAGGAGCCAGTAGTCCACATCAAAACTTTGGGGATTGTCCCCGTAGTCGCTCTGGCGCGCATACTCAAGTGTGTAAACGGCCTTAGCCCCCTCGGTAATGGCCGTTCCTCCATCGAAACGCAAGCCAAGGGTCTGCGTAGACAAAGAGGGTAAATCGGTAAAGTCCAGCAGGTAGCCGTAACCCGTCACCGTGCCTGCTGCCAGCCCCTCATACTGAACATTGAGCACCGGAGCACGCATGCGGAAATCACCCACCGGACTCGCATCTGAAAAAATTCGATTGGCATTATACAAATAGCCTGCGGTTATCCGTGTATCCCGAAGCGAGGTGTTAATGGCGGTGAACCCGTCAAAGGTCTGCTCATTCTGACGCCAGCCAACGTTGCCGATAAAGCGATGGTTGTCCAGCGCAAGACGCTGACGGCCGTAGGTCAAGGTCGTATCCGCCAGACCGCGATAGCGCAGGTAGGCCTGGTTGACCTCGGTTTCTGTAGGGTCGGCCACCACCGAGTGGTCAACGGTGCCGTTGACGGTGCTGTTGTAGTTCTCATCACCTACCGCAGTGACGTTCTCAGCCTCCATGAATAACTCGAACCCCTGATACTGAGCAGTGCGGTAACCCAGGCGTGTGCGGATGGTGGAGGCTTGGGCATTATCAAGCGGGTTGTCCTGGTCGACAAACTCGTAGCGATAACGAATATCAGCCGACGCTGTGCCAGAGGTCAGCGCATCGGTAATGCTTTGCGACGCCACCGGAGTCGCTGTCGAGACCAATAAAATGCCGAGCGGCAAAACCGGCAGCGACAGTTTCCGGGCGCGCGAACTGAAGAGCAGTGATCGTTTTTTCATCGGTATTGTACCTTGTGTGCTGGCTAACGGGTTGCTGACAAACAGAAGCGGATGAAGCTGTGCGAGTCTAGGGCGCTTCAAACCGTACCAACCTTGATGAAAGTCAGCCGAGAGCTCTGACCACCCGGTAAACGGCATATAACAGACCAAAATACCTATAAATAATAACAACCTACCCACATGGTGGTACTTGTTTTAACCTCTCAATCGCTCGTGATGATTAATATCTGCGGATAAGTCCTCAAAAATGCGCGGCTTCCAGAATCTGCTGATAGTGGCGGGCCTTGGGCGTCATCTGGCGTTTCTCAAATTCTTCAGCCAGTAGCCGGCAGGCTTCAGTAGTGAGCAGTTCGTCACCGGTGCTTCTGAGCCGTTCAAAGGCTTTCTCCGCTGCTTTGAGATCATGCTGTTTCAGGCTGCTGAACAGCACCCGGTTATGATCTTCCGCCGTTAATGGATGGTGAGGTTCCCCTTTAGCCAGATACTCCTGCCAGATGGCAATCGTCTGCTCCGGCTGGCGACGGCCAAGGGCATCATTCATCAGCTCCCTGGCACGGTCGCGGTATTGCGGCAGGTCTGGCCGGAGTTTGGCCAGGTGGTAGAGATGTTCCAGCAGGATGGGCCGCTCCGGATAATGCTCACGCAAGGCTTCGAACTGGCGGCGGGCCAGATCAAACTCCATTCGGCCGAGGCTGGCCATGGCCTGGGCATAGCTGGTGGTGAAGCGGGCGTCCTGTTCCTCTTCTTTGGGCTCGAAGAATTCCTCGCGCACCTGCAGCCAGCTTTTGCCCAGCAGCCAGACCAGGCTCGCGCCGGCGATCAGGCCGCCGGCGTGGGCCATGTAGGCGATCCCCGTGGCACCGGCAAACCAGTAATCGTAGATTTCCTTGCCCAGCCAGACCGGCAGTATGGCGATGGCCGGCGCCCGGAAATAGTTGAAATAAACACCCAGGAAGTAGAAGAACCGGATTTTCCGCAAGCCGTAAATGGCCACGTACATGCCCATCAGCCCGGATATTGAGCCGGATGCTCCCACCAGAGGAACGTAGCTGCCGGTGGAGAACGCAGTGAACACCAGGCCGGACAGGGCGCCACACATCAGGTAGGCAAGCAGAAACTTACCCGGCCCCAGAGCCTTCTCAACCGTGAAGCCCAGCAGAAACAGGAACACCAGGTTACCGATGATATGGCCCCAGCCCCCATGCAGGAACTGGTAGGTAATCAGGGTATGGAGTGACAGATCAGCAGGTACCAGCCCGAGCTGGTTGGCACTCAGCTTCTGGAGGTAATTCAGCTCAATGGCACTGCGCTGCTCCTGCCAGTAGGCCCGCTCAGCCTGCGCCCAGATCACATCCTGGTTGCGCAGCAAGTATTGGTGGAACTCCCGGTCCAGCAACAGGTTGGCCGCCAGCCAGACGTTCTCGTTTGCCTCCCGGAGTTGCTGGAACCGCTGGAGTTCGTAAATCCGGCTCTGCTCACCTTCGAACCGGATCTGGCGTTGCAGATAATCCTCGTACGCCGGTGCTTCCAGAACGTGGAGCTCGGCATCCAGATATTGCTCAACCGCCAGTTCAAGCTTGCGGCTGTCGCCGCCCTGGTAGAACAGGAAAACCAGCAGGCTCGCCATCATCAGACCCAGGGTGACCCAGGGCGGGCGCTTCCAGTTGATCGCGTTTTCGGCGGGGATAATCAGCATGGGCGGTCACAATTCATCATAATCTGTCCCGGAAAGTGTGTTTTTTTACCACAGCCACGCCTTCTTTTCGCGTTCAAATGGAATCCGGTGCAAAGGTCGCCCCGGGTCAATACCGGAAATGTGCACACTCCCTTATCGACCATTCGCCAATTGCCGTTATTCCTGCTCCCGCCAATAGTGAACAGGAATAACAAGAAAAACCGGATACCCGAAACAAGGATTCTTCAGATGACCATACTCGTATTGGACAACCCGGAGCTGATTGCCAAAGCAGCGATTGCAGCCGGCTTCACCCCTGCGGCCTTTGAGGCCGGGAGCAGGCGACCACACCGGATGAAGTTTCATTACGGCTTCAACAAGCACTCTCTGGACAGTGAAGACCTGGCGTTCCTGAAACAGCATGCCGCCTACCTCAGGCAGCATCCTTCAGTCAGTATCAGGGTCCATGGCCACTCGGACAACTTTGGCCCGGAAGACTACAACCGGTTCCTGTCCCGGTTGAGAGCAAACGCGGTGGCAAAAACCCTGGTGCGGGAAGGCGTCCCAGAGCACCGGATTCTGGTGGCCCATTGGGGCGCGGGTCGCCCACTGGCAACCCCGGAAGACCATGCGGCCAATCGACGCGTTGAACTGGAATACCTGACCCTGGATGTGGCGCAGGCTCTCTAGCAGCCTCTCGAACGAAAAGAAGGGGGCCTCGCCTCCTTCTCTGTAACTCCACCTCTGTCGCTCCGCCGTTCCTGCCAGTGACCGTAGCTTCAGCCGTAAACCTGCCAGACATTCCACAGCAATAATACCGCAGCAACCAGTATCGCCAACCAGGTCAGCAGAATGCCGATCATCCGGGCCTTATGGAGTCCACCGCGGCCATTGATCATGCCCCAGGCATGGAGAAGGCGGCCGACGACCAGCGCCATACCTGTCCAGTAGATCAACCCACTGGCCACACCGTTGAGCTCTGCGATAGCCAGCATGATCAAACCCAGGGGGGCATACTCAATCAGGTTGGCATGAGCCCGCACCGCGGCCTCGAAATCCCGGTCATCAGCAACGCCAAGTCCCTTGCGGTATTTCAGGCGGAACCTGACAACCCGGGCCGACAATACCAGCAGAAGAATACCAATAACTGCGGCAAACACTCCGGTTACGGGTACGATCATGCTCAGGCCTTCTTGATTGCGCTAACGATGGCCAGCAGCAGGATTGCGCCAACGGTTGCCGTCACCAACTCACCGACGGCACCCTGGGCCGCCAGCCCCAGTAGGCGAAACACAAAGCCGCCGAGGAACGAGCCAACAATACCAATACCGATATTGGCCAGAATACCAAAGCCCCGGCCTTTCATGATAAGTCCGGCCAGCCAGCCGGCGACACCACCAATAATCAGAAACAGAATCAGATTCATCTCTTGCCTCTCCCTGAGGGTCGTTGAACGAAACGATTATTCCCGCAAAGACTGCCCTGTTTCCGCTGGTGCTTCAAGCACTTCCGGTGGCCGGATCAGAGGGTGGCAATGGCTTCCGCCATTTGCCGGTGACAGCGCGCCGTCAGCTCGGGAATATCCCCGATGGTCAGGCCTTCCGTCTCTACCGGAGGCAGAACCCGGACGGCGACCGACTCACGCCGGCCGCGCCAGCCAATGGCCTTATCACGGTACTGCTGGATGCATACCATGGTGATGGGGGCCCCGGATGCGACAGCGGCGTGAAAGGCACCTTTCTTGAATTTCTGGAGTCCGCGGCCCCGGCTACGGGTTCCTTCCGGGAACACCCAGAGGCTTTTCCGGTCTCCCGCGATGGCGCTGGCGGTGGCCTGCATGACGGCAACGGCTTTGTGGGACCGGCCCCGGTTGAGGATAACGTTGCCGCCGAGCCAGAACACCTGGCCAAAGAAAGGCACCCAGACCAGTGCGGATTTGCCAACAGTCACCGTGCGCGGTGGCAGCAGATCGCCTATCACGAACAGATCGTCATTGTGCTGGTGGTTGGCGATGACCACGGTGGGCCGGTCTGTCGGTATGTTCTCGCGCCCTTCGAGGGGCCTTTCCATGCCAAGAAGTGCCCTGCCCACCCGGGCCACAGCCCAGCCCAGCAAACGGTTGTTGTCCGGGTTGAATGGCCGGGCAACATACAGCACCATCGCAAACAGACAGATGACCGGCACGCTCAACCACGCCAGGAATTTTCTGATAACGCCCATGTAACACAACTCTGCAACCAAATTATGGCGCACAAGTGTACGCCAACCTTATATCCTGGTGACAGTGTCAATTTGTTCCCGGGGGGCCGTGATCCCGGCGGCTCGCGCCCGCACCACGTACCTGAGGGGGCCACCCGCATCGACACTGTTGAACGGATAGCAGGTCACCAGCAACAGGGTGCCACCCGGTAACCGCTGGGTGTCAATCAGCTCTGAACGGCTGTCCACCACACGCGTGTTTTCGACACGGTAACTGCGCCACCGGCCATTGCGGCCCTGAAGCCTGATTTCGTTGCCGGTCTCCAGCACATTGAGGCCACGAAAATGGGTGTCCCGGTGCCCGGCAATAATCACCGCCCCGTTGCCATCGTCGTCGCCGGCCAGCCGGCCGGGCCCGAACGCCAGGCTCTCGCCGTGAGTGTCGGCCAGAACGATCATCGAATCGTTCAGCTCCGGTATGGCCAGGCGGGCAACCGGCCAGGTGTCCGCCCAGGGCCAGGGCCGTGATTCCGTCTGCCGGGCCTGGCTCTCTGCCCAGGCAACCTCAAGCATTTCCTGGGCCAGCACCGCCTTGAGCGGAATCCACAACCCGAATACCAGCAAGGTAGCAGAGCTGGTCATCAGCAACAGCAGCAGCCTGGTCACGGAAACGCCCTCCTCTGCAGCAGCACAATCGCGACGGCGAACATCAGCCCGACAAGTCCAAGGGCGATCAGCACGGGCGCGGCGGTTGCGGTTTGCGGATACCGGAGCATTCCCGCCTCGCTCCCCGCCGGCAACAACGTGGGCAGGTTGTCCGGGGCCAATGGCGTTCCCGCATCCCGAACCGGGGTTGTATCCACTGCCACAAAACTGGTGTAGGCCGACATCAATCCATGAGCGACCGCCAGCTTCGTAATAGCCGCTTTGTCAGGCTCCTGGCCGGATACCCTGGCCTCATCCTGCAGACTATCGATTTTCTCTCTGGCCCAAAGGCGATATAGCCCGGTTCCCGGTGCTGCCTGCTGCAGATCCAGGGTTTTCCGCCAGTCCTCGCCATCCGGCAAACGACCCGACACCCTGAGTTCTCCCATGGCCGAAACACCACGCGCCACGTGAATCAGCGGTTCGCCCTGAAACAGATCGCCGGCGCGTCGGGGAAAACTCTCAACACCCGCCTCCTGGCCAGGCCACTGCACCTGGATATCCGTCAGAACCGGTGCTTCCATGGCCGAGAACAGCGCTTGCAGAGGCCCGCTCAGATCCGACGCCGAGTGAATCGCGGTATAGGTACCCCGGCCCCAGCGAGCGGCTTCACGCATGAAGTGCCGGTTCGGGGCCGAACCGATGCCCACCGTAAACAACCGCTGGTCACCCAGCTGCTGACGGATCTGACGAAACAGGCCGGCTTCATCGCCCACCGCACCATCGGTGATAAAAATCACCTGGCGTACCCGTGGTGACTCCTCTTCCCTGCCCTCGCGATCCTGCAAAGCCAGCGACAGCGCCGGTGCCATTTCGGTGCCACCATCGGCCCTCAGGCGAGCCACATACTGACGGGCACGGGCAAGGTTATTGCCGGTGGCGACCTCCGGCTGCATGAACAGGGCGTGGGTCTGGCTGTTGAACCGGATCACATTGAACCTGTCCCGGGGTGTCAGGGTTTGCAGACCCGCCTGCAAGGCACTGCGGGCCTGGCGGATGGACTCCCCGGCCATGGACCCGGACGTGTCGATCACGAACACCAGCTCCCTGGGCAGAACGCGTTTGCCGATTTGACCCGGCACCAGCATAGCCAGCAGATAATCCTCTCCCTGCCATGACTGATGAAATACCGCCGCAGAAGGCTCCCGGCCCGCCCGCGGCCGCCAGCGCACCACAAAATCCCGATCCATCAGAATACTGCCCTCAGCGGGCCGCACCGTGACCGCCTGGCCATCCTGGCTGGCCTGGCTGGTTGTCAACTGGTGGGACGGACTGGAAACCTCCTCCAGCGGCAGTCCGGCATCAATCAACAACTCAATCGACGCCCGGTGGCTGTCCCCTGCCACATCGGCCGGCTTGACGGTAAAGGGGCTAATGGCATCGGCATCCGCCACCTCGGTCGTAGGCAAAGCCCAGCCACCCTGCCACTGATCCGTTGAAGCCCGGATGGGTGTTCCGGGCATATAACGGGGCGTCAGCGTGGTGGGAAGACTCAGCTCAAACACCCCGGCCTGATACCCCACCGGCTGCTGATAATTCAGCTCCACCGACACCGTCTCCCCCGGCGGAATATTGGCCACCCGGGCGGTGAACAGATTCGGGCGCTGCTGCTCAACATTCGCCGCATGCTGCCCGGCCTGTTTCGCTTTCTCATAGGTTCGCCGGGCCATCTCCTTCGGTTGCACCTTGCCCTCAATCGTCCGCTCCCCCACCTTCATCGTCAGGCCATACACACTGGCCTTCTCCGGCAACGGAAACACAAACACCCCCTCCCGCCACTGGTCACTGGTGTTCCGGAAACTGCGCACCAGCCGGGTGTCGGCAATCAACCCGCTGACCCGGATATCAAACTCACTGCCCAGCACCAGCGCCGGTTCCTGCCACTGACCCTGGCCATCGACAAAGTGAAGCTGGCCGACGTTGTCTGTTACATTCGCCTCGGCATAAAGAGGATGCACAAACAGCATCAGCAAGACAGCGAACCAGAGGCTTACCCCCTCCCAAACACGCCTGGAGTTAAGTTTCTGAAAGCGCGTAAAAACTGAGGCAAGTGCGCGGCTCTTTCCGAAAACGGGGGAGTAAAACCGTAAAAAGGAGTTAGAAAGCATCATGGCGGAATCCTTTTGACTGCATGACTGAGCGAAACACCCCCATTTCAGCAATCCGGAAAGGAACTCCCATGGCAGAATGCGACAAACCGGCCACAAAAAATGATGAATTATGGCAACAACGCCCTCCGCCCTTGTCATCAATACCTGCCGTGGTTAAATAGATACTCACCGGCCAGGGGAAACAGCCGACACCATGAAGAAACACCTTGTTCTGATTGAGGACGAACCCGCCATCCGCGACAACTACCGCGCCGCTTTCGAGCGCCGCGGCTACCGGGTATCTGCCCATGGCGACCGGGCATCGGCCTGGCAGGTGCTGCGACAATCGCTGCCGGATCTGGCCATTATTGATGTCGGCCTGGGAGACGAGCCGGAAGGCGGCTTTGCCCTGTGCCAGGACCTGCGCTCACTGTCGCAAACCCTGCCCATCATCTTCCTGACCGCCAGGGACAGCGACATCGATTCGGTGCACGGCCTGCGCCTGGGCGCCGACGATTACGTCACCAAAGACATGAGCCTGGACCACCTGCTGGCCCGGGTTACCGCCTTGCTGCGCCGGGCCGATGCCTGGGCCGAAGCCCTACAGAAGCCGGACGAAGTTCTGCAACGGGGCCAACTCGCCCTCAACGTGGATCGCATGACCGTCGCCTGGAACGATGCACCCATCGACCTGACCGTGACCGAATTCTGGATGCTGTATTCACTGGTTCAGCACCCGGGCCACGTCCGCAGCCGGGAACAGCTGATGGAAGCCGCCAGCACGGTGCTGGACGACAATACCGTGACCTCCCACATCAAACGCATCCGGCGCAAGTTCCTGCAGCTGGATGAAACCTTCGATGGCATCCAGACCGCCTACGGCATGGGCTATCGCTGGAATGCCCGTGAGGTCTGAGCCTTGAACCTGAAGCGCCAGCTGCTCGTTGCCAGCCTGCTGATGCTGCTGATTCCCTGGGCAGGTCTGCAGTTTGTCCTGGAGCTGGACGATGCCCTGCGACAACAGGCCCGGCAACACCTCCGGGAACAGGCCGAACGGCTGGCCGAGACCGCCGGCGATCTGATGATCGGCATGCCCGCAGTGGCCTCTGGTGAACCCGCGATTTACGTCGAACCTCTCACCGGTACCATCAACCTGGACGGCTATGGCGACGACTGGCCGGGCTATGACGAAGAAAACCCACTCCGGAATTGGCAGAGCAGCAACGCTTCCGGCTCCGGCCTGCCAACCCTGCATTGGCAGGCCGCCACCGACCAGCAAAACCTGTACCTGCTGGTCCGTGTCACTCCACGCCAGCCGGTGTTCTTCAACCCCGGTAATCCGGACCAGCCCCACGACCGGCTCAGACTGTGGCTGAAGCCCGACATCCAAAGCGTTTCGCCTGACCAGTCAGCACTTTCCTGGCTGATCCGCACACCAGCACCAGGGCAGGTTTATGGCCTGATCGGGGCCACCCTGAAACCGGACTACCGGGTTTCCAGCTTCTGGCAAGGTGCGGGCGATGGCTGGCAACTCGAGCTGAGGTTACCCATGCCCAAGGGCCGCAGTCGGCTTGGTTTTGCGGCCCTTTGGGGAGAGCGAGGGAGCGGGAACCGGGAAATGGCGGTCTCAACCCCGACCGACCCGCTGCCGGTACTGGTCAGCCGTAACCTGGCCCTTGAACGGCAACTTGAACCGCAGCTGAACCGGGGCCAGCGCGCCCGTCTGGTGGAACCGGCAGGCTGGGTTATTGCGAGGCAGAGTGCCGCTTCTACCCCGCCAGGTCCGAAATTCAACACCCTCAGCCCGCTTCAGGTGATGGAACAGATCAGTCTCAACGCACTCCGGGCGCTGGTGCGCTTTTACCAACCGGAGCCAACGGCCATCCAGACCGGCAGAAACCGGATAGACACCGACACACTCCCCGGCGAAGGCCTGGTTCGCCACGAGGATGACAGCGTCTGGCTACTGACCACCCGGCCGGTGTTCGGTGGCCGCACACTGATCCTGGAACAGTCCCTGGATCAGCTCCTGACGCTGTCCGGCTCTACGCTCGGCTCAGTCATTGCCCGCAGCACCCTCATTATCGTGGCCCTGACACTGGTGCTGCTCGGCTACGCCAGCTGGCTGTCGTGGCGCATTACCCGGCTGCAACGGGCGGTCAGCGCCAGTATTGACGAGGATGGGCGGATAACCGGTACGGTGCCGGACTCCCGTGCGAAGGATGAACTGGGCCAGTTGCAAAGGCATTTCAGCCTGATGGTGGATCGCCTCCATGGTTACAACCGCTACCTGGAAAGTTTTTCCCGGCGCCTCTCCCATGAACTGAAAACACCGGTTGCCGTGGTGCGCTCGTCACTGGAAAACCTCAGCCATTGCGATTCTGAGGCCGAGCGCAGGCAATACATTGAGCGGGCAGCCTCGGCCACCGAACGTCTCCGGCAGATACTCCATGGCATGAGTGAAGCCGCCCGGCTGGAACAGAGCCTGGACCACGCCGACAAGGAACCATTTGACCTGGCCGAGGTCGCAACCCAGGCCACCGCCGCCTACCAGGCACTGGATAGCGGCCATCGAATCCGTTATTCCGGTCCGGAAGCGGGCCTGCAGATGACCGGTTCGCCGGAGCTGATGGTGCAGCTGCTCGACAAACTGGTGGACAATGCCCGGGATTTCACACCGGAAAAAGGGCTGATTGAAGTCGGACTGGAAGCCACAACCGATGGCCTCTGCCTGTCGGTTTTCAACGAGGGCTCCGCCCTGCCGGAAAGCCCCGCCACAGACATCTTCAGCCCCTTCGTATCACTGCGGGAAGGGCAGGAACAGGGCCACCTGGGCCAGGGCCTGCTCATTGTCAGCCTGATTGCCGACTACCATGGTGGCCGTGTGGACGCACTGAACCGCACCCAAGGTGGCATTGACGGTGTATGCTTCCGCGTTATTATCCCCGCCATCCATTCTTGAAACAGGACTGCACCGCCGTGAGCGCACGACTGGACTCCCTCGACATTCATCCACTTCGCAACGAACTCTATAACGAGCTGCACTCGCGTCCCTTCCAGGTGCTGCCAACTCCGGCACGGGTCACCCAGATGGCGGTGCTGACCACCCCGGAACAGCGCCAGCAGCAGTTCCGGCACCTGCAGGAGCTGCACCGGGTGCTGGGCCAGCCGGTGCCGGAGCACGAAACAGGCTGTTTTGAGCACACGTTCGGTTCCCTCCGGGTACGCCGTGAAATGCACATGGAGTTTGCCTCCTACACCTTCATCAATCTGGCCGCCAGCAACAAGGCCCCCTTCACCGAAGCTGGCATTACACCGCTTCCGGAAGGCTGGCTGGAGCAGTTGTCCGGCACCGTGATCGCCGCCTTTCACCTGGAAATACGACCGGCCGCGGACGGAACCGAGGGGGATCTGGACTATGTCCGCAAACACTTTGAAGGCATGCGCCTGGTCGGCAGCAGCCCCCAGGAAGGCGCCGCCCGGGTGTGGGGCACCTTCAGGCTGCACAGCGACGGGTTTGGGCGATTCATGGTGATGAACCACCACATGTCCGACAGCCAACTCGGGCGCCTCACCCAGCGGCTGATGGAGATTGAGACCTATCGCCTGATGTCGCTGCTGGCGTTGCCGGTAGCCCGGAAAATCACCCCATCCCTGAATGATATGGACGAAAAGCTGGCGGTGATCACCCAGTCTCTTGCCGAGAATCAGGAAGTTGATGAAGAAAAGCTGCTCGCCCAACTGACCAATATCGCCGCCCGCATTGAGGCCTTCCGGGCCCACTCCACCTTCCGTTTCTCCGCCACCCGCGCCTATCATCGGCTGGTGCTGACCCGACTGGAGGAACTGCGGGAGGACGAACTGTCCGGCCACCTGACCCTCACCGAATTCATGACCCGCCGGCTGACACCGGCGGTAAAAACCTGCGAAGCGGTCAGCGAACGCCTGGAAGACCTGTCACGCCGGGTGGACCGGGCCTCGGACATGATGCGGACCCGGGTGGAACTGGCCATTCAGAGCCAGAACCAGCAACTGCTCAGTTCCATGGACCGACGCTCCAGGATCCAGCTGATGATGCAACACACCGTGGAAGGTTTCTCGGTGGTGGCCATTACCTACTACCTGATCGGGCTGCTCAAGTTTGGCCTGGATTCGATTTACGAGGCAGGCTTCGCCGTCAACAAAACACTGATTCTCGGCGTCGCCATTCCCGTGGTCATGACCCTGGTGTTCCTTGGCGTCCGGATGGTTCACCATCACTTCATCAAAATGGCGAAACAGCAGTAGCCGACACCAGCAGCCTGTCGGACTTAAGGCTGACAGGCTGCTAACTGCCGGCGCCCGCCTCTCCGGCAAACTGCCGGTAAAACTGCTGGGCCGTGCGGCCATTGCGGACACCCTTGGCGGTGGCGAAACGGATGGCCTCCCGGTGCAGGCTCTCCCTGTCGGCCACCTCCGGAAACAGGGCATCCACCGCTTGCAGGTAGATCTCCTGAGAAAACGCGTAGAACGACAGCTGCAGGCCGAAGCGATCCGCCAGCGACACCTGCTCCTCGATGGCTTCCGCCGGGTGTACTTCACCGTCGCGCATCTCGCTTTTGAGGTTGTCAGACATGAACTCCGGCATCAGGTGCCGGCGATTGGAGGTGGCATACACCCGCACATTCTCCGGCGGCAATTCCAGGGAGCCCTCCAGCACACTTTTCAGGGCCTTGTAGCCAGTCTCGCCGACATCAAACGACAGATCATCGCAAAAGATCACGAACCGGAACGGCAAATCGCAGATGTCATCGACGATTTCCGGCAGATTCACCAGATCATCCTTGTCCACCTCAATCATCCGCAGCCCGCGCTCCTGGTAGCGATTCAGCAGCGCCTTGATCAGAGACGACTTGCCCGTGCCCCGGGAGCCCCAAAGCAAAGCGTTGTTGGAAGGCTCACCGGCGAGAAAACGCTCAGTATTGCGGGCCAGTGCCTGTTGCTGCCGGCGGATGCCGGCGAGATCCTGCCATTGCACCGGATCGAGCCGGCGAATCGCCCGCAGACCGGAGCGGTGACGGCGCCAGACCGCCGCCGGCGTGGTTTGCCAGTCTATAGATACAGTTCCGGACATACACCTCTTTCCTATTCCGTCCCGTGTCAGCCTGTGAAACACTGAACACTCTGTTTATAACCGGTTGAAAAGGAGACTTTACCCCAAATGGCCGTAAAATCCGTTGCCCTGGTGGCACACGACAACAAGAAAAAGGAACTGGTGGACTGGGTCGCGGACAACCGCACCCGCTTTGCTCCGCTGAAACTCTATGCCACCGGCACCACCGGCCGGCTGTTGCGGGACAATCTGGAGCGGGACGACATTCATTGCCTGCTCAGTGGCCCGTTAGGGGGAGATCAGCAAATCGGCGCCAAGATTGCCGAGGGCGAAATCGATCTGCTGGTGTTTTTCTGGGACCCCCTCGAACCCCAGCCCCATGACCCCGACATCAAGGCCCTGCTAAGGATCGCGGCACTCTGGAACATTCCCGTGGCCTGTAACCGGGCAACGGCGGAATTCATCCTGACTTCTGCCTACATGACTGACGACCAGCACCAGCCGAAAAAACCGGATTTCTCCGATTACACCGGTCGCCCGGTCGGCGCCTGAGGCATTAGGCAAGGCCAGTGGTTATGACTACACTGATAAGGTAGCTGTAACGGACCGCCGGCACGCCAATGAATAGTCATGCCACTTTCCTCCAACATCGGTTTTTGAGCGTGGCCGTTGCTCTCTTCTGGGTTCTGTGTCTGCTGCCCGCATCGCCGCTGGCAACGGCAGAGCAGTCGAACGAAACGATAACTGTCGGCATTGTCGGTGATAACAAACCCTATTCCTTTGATGACGGTCCGGGGGCCTCCGGTTTTTCCGTCGATGTTCTCCGGGAGGTCGCCAGGCAGTCCGGTCTGAACTTCGTCTTCCGAGCTGGCAGTTGGCCGGAGATCTACGATGCGTTCCTGCGCGGAGAGCTTGATGTTATCGACGGAATTTCGTTCCATCCAGATCGCGCTGAAAAAATCCTGTTTACTGAGCCGTACCACCTGCGTCAGACCTTCCTGATGCACAATACCCAGACACCGATCGGAAAGATCAGCACGATAGAGGACCTCAAAGGCAGTCGAGTAGGTTTGGTACGTGACGTTTATTATCGCGATGCCCTGGCAGGTCAGGGTATTTCCATCACTACCTACGACTCTCTATACAGCCTTATCCGGGCACTCGCATTTGGCTGGGTGGATGTTATTGTCGGTCCAAGGCTGACTCTCCAGTACTACGCTAGCCAAGCTGGATTCGGCTTTCTCGAGATCGCCGGTGCGGCCCCCTTCGGAGAGCTCTCTAACGAGGATTTCCGCATTGGAGTTCTGAAAACCAACCAGGACCTCTTTCAAAAGATCAGTCGTGGCCTGCAACAGATTCCACAACCGCGAATACAGGAGTTGCTTGAGCGCTGGCGGGAATTCGGCGGCAACAACCTCAACAAAGTCACAGAATTTACCCTGACCCCGGAACAGCGCCGGTTTATTTCGGAAACCGGTCCGGTTCGCGTAGGTTTAATGCGGGATTATGCCCCTTACAGTTTTGAAAGCGGCACCCGTATTCACGGTTTGAGTATTGATGTGCTTAACCGCATATCGGACCTGACCGGATTGCAGGTGATTCCAGTCGAAGGGCAGTGGATCGAATTGTTACCGTTGTTCCGTGACGGCGAAATTGATCTTCTGGCCAACATGTCTTTCAGACCCGAACGTCAGACCTTCACTCGCTTTACCCAGCCTTACCACACGATTCCCAATGTTGCCTTTACCCATGACCCGTCCCTGAGACTGGAGACACTTGACGACCTCAGGGGGCAACGCGTAGCGCTGGGTTCCGGCATCTATTACGAAAAACCCGTCAGAGCTGCATTGGGTGACAATGCGAGGATATTCACAACGCAGGACGCCATGTTCCAGGCCCTGGCCAGAGACGAGGTCGATGTGGTTCTCGCCGCTTTGCCCAATGGCAATTTCTGGATACGGGAGCTGGGTATCCCCGGAGTACGAATCGCGGGTGAACTGATGCTGGAGGGCCAGGCTGGCGAAGATCTCCGTTTCGGGGTAAGGCCCGGACTCGCCCCGCTGGCCGACATTCTTGATCAGGCACTGTCAGCCATCAGCGCTGAAGAGATGCATGCGATCGAGAGCCGTTGGCTGGGAGCCAGCGTTGACCGGCAGGTAGCTGAAACGGGTGAGGTGACTCTGAATGCAATAGAGCTGGCCTGGCTGGAAGCCCATAACAGTCAGTTAAACATGTGTGTTGATCCACACTGGTTTCCACTTGAAGGCATAGACGCCGAAGGCAACCATACCGGATTGTCCGCCGAGGTGGCCCGCTTGTTCTCAAAACGTGCACCTGTGCGGTTTGAGCTGGTTCGCACAGACAGCTGGAAAGAATCCATGAGAGCCGCCAGACAAGGCAAGTGCGATATCTTCACGATGGCAATGAAGACCCCTGAACGGTCCCGATTCCTGAATTTTACCGAGCCGTACCTTGAGGTGCCGACTGTTGTTCTTGGCCGGATTGAAGCCCCCTTCATCGAGCGCGTGGGAGATCTGCGGGGCCAGAGGATTGGCGTTGTCGAGGATTACGCGTTCGCGGAGCTTTTGCAGAACCGCTACCCCTCTCTCAATCTTATCGAAGTCGGGAACGAACAAGACGGGCTAAGGAAACTGCAAAGCAATGAGCTGGACGGCTACATCACAACGCTGGCAACTGCCAGCTACTACATGCAGGAACTTGGCCTTGCCGATCTGAAAGTAATTGGCAGAGTTCCCGCAGACTGGTCACTCTCCGTGGCAACGAGAAAGGACGAGCCTGTTGTTCTGGGCATCATGCAAAAACTGGTTTCCAGCCTCACCGCCCAGGAGCGGAAAGACCTTGAACGGCAGTGGCGGAACTTACGGCTCAAGCAATCCGTGGACTACACCCTGACCTGGCAACTGCTGGTCGCTGGCGTGCTGATTACCGCTCTGCTGGTTCACTGGAACCGGAAACTCAACCGCCTCAATAAAGACCTGACTGATGCCAATGAGAGGCTCGCACGTCTAAGCGTAACGGACGACCTGACGCAATTAGGCAACCGAAGCTACTTTGACCAGGAGTTCCGCAAGAGCTTCCAGTGGTGTCAGCGCCACAATTCGGGCTTCGCGGTCGCAATGATAGACGCGGATCATTTCAAAAAAATCAACGACAGTTATGGCCACGAAGCCGGAGATCTTTGCCTGAAAACTCTGGCAAACACCATGCGCGAACACTTCCGGCGGGAAACAGACAGGCTCTCGCGTTTTGGGGGCGAGGAATTCGTCATTTTTGCCAGCTACGAGGACAGGAATGAAATACGTAACCGCCTGGAGCGTTTCCGGGAGGCTGTCGCAAATGCCTGCAGTATTTGCGATGGCAACGATATCAAGCTGACCATCAGCATTGGTCTGGCGACCGGTATTCCGGGGCCGGATGACTCACCGGCGGAATTTCTCAGACAGGCCGACCAGGCCCTGTACCAGGCCAAAGAAAATGGTCGGAACCGGCTGGAGGCGCGAGCGGTCAGTTCCTGAGTGGTGGTAAGATTGACACAAAACAAGGATAAGGAGAAAACCATGGCACGTATTTACGAGGACAACTCACTCTCCATCGGCAACACCCCGCTGGTAAAACTGAACCGGGTCAATGACGGCGCCACCATCTGGGCCAAGATTGAGGGCCGTAACCCGGCCTACTCCGTTAAGTGCCGGATCGGCTCGGCCATGATCTGGGACGCCGAAAAACGGGGCACCCTCAAACCGGGCATGACCATCGTGGAGCCCACCAGCGGCAACACCGGCATCGCACTGGCGTTCGTGGCTGCTGCCCGCGGCTACAAACTGATCCTGACCATGCCCGCCTCCATGAGCCTGGAACGCCGGAAGGTCCTGAAGGCCCTGGGGGCGGAACTGGTGCTTACAGAACCAGCCAAAGGCATGCCGGGCGCCATCGCCAGGGCGGAAGAGATTTTCGCCTCCGACCCGGACAACCATTTCCTGCCCCAGCAGTTCCAGAACCCTGCCAACCCACGGATTCACGAAGACACTACCGGCCCGGAGATCTGGAATGACACGGACGGTGAGGTGGACATCTTCGTGGCCGGTGTCGGTACCGGCGGCACGCTGACCGGTGTGTCCCGCTACATCAAGGACACCCGTGGCAAGAAGATCACCACCGTCGCCGTCGAGCCCACGGATTCACCGGTCATCACCCAGGTGATGAATGGGGAAGATCCCAAACCTGCGCCCCACAAGATTCAGGGCATTGGCGCCGGCTTTGTACCCAAGAATCTGGACCTGGAACTGGTTGACCAGGTGGAAACCGTTTCCAATGAGGAGTCCATGGACATGGCCCACCGGCTGATGCAGGAGGAAGGCATTCTCTGCGGCATTTCCTGCGGTGCCGCCGTTGTCGCGGCGGTCCGGGTGAGCAAGCAGCCGGAGCACAAAGGCAAGAACATCGTCGTGGTATTGCCGGATTCGGCAGAACGCTATCTTTCCTCAGCCCTGTTTGCTGACCAGTTTGGTGAGCTGGAGAACGTGCAGTAAGGAAAAAAAGGCGCAGCCTTGTGCTGCGCCTTGTGCTCATCAGAACTGGTACTTCAGGCCAACTCGGCCGGTATCAAACTCCGGCCCGCTGTTGGTCACCTGGCCGTTGAAATCTTCTTCATCAATGTCAACGTTGTAGCGGTTGTACTCCGCGAACGCCGTCAGCTGCTGCGTTACGCGGAAATCCACACCGGCACCCACAAAGGGCGTCACCTCATCGTAAGTCTCGCTCTCGTCGAAGGCGTCCACATCAAAGGCCGAGGCAAATACACCGGCTTTGCCGTATACACCAAAGCTGTCAGTCAACGGCAGACGACCAATCGCGCCCAGGCCAACTCCTTTGAGTTTGCCTTCCACATCATCTTCGCCGAAGTTCCCAAAATCGATGTACTCCGCTTCCAGAGCAAAAAACGGATTGAACTGGTAGCCAAGGGCTGCGCCAAGCAGGTCGTTCTCGTCCTCAAACTCTCCACCGTGGGCTTTGTAACCACCGTAGCTACCGCTGATGTATGGGCCTGACTGATCTCGCTCCTCGCTGCCCTGAGCCAGGGCGGCGGGGACAGAAAAGGCAGATGCTGTGAAAAATGCTGCACAGGCGAAACGGATTCCGGAATTCATAAGGCTTTCCTCCTGGTGAGTTCAGATGTCCTTCTCATTCCATGGGTAACCGAAAGCAGTCTCTCAATTACCCGAACTCACCCTACTAGGGGTTGTGCCTGAAGTGGGTTAAAACCGGCCTAAGAATTGGTAATCCTGGATTAACCAAAAAGGAGAAAGGCGATCAAGTCAAGGGGCCGTCCCTTGATCTGCCGGCGAGTTGTTATCTTGAGCAGAAGCCTCACCGGTGCCCGCGCTGTTATCAGTTACTCCGGAGTCCGCCCGTTTCATCAGAACCATGCCACCTTGCAGCAGCAATGATTTAAGTCGGGGGTCTCCCTGTTCCGCGATCCCCACAGCAAAAGCCATCAGGGCCGCCTCCAGAGGATTTTCCTTAATCAGGTCGCGAAGCACGTCAATACCGGAACCCGATTTGCCATTGGCCTCTTTACGGCGTTTGCCCGAAAAAGCTGGGCGAGTTAAACGCAGAAAAAAGAGCGCAAGGAAAAAGACACAGACGAACCCGACCAGCCCCATGGCTCCGGCCTCGCCAAGCAAGGGGGACAGTGCCAGGATTACTGCCTGAACCAGAAGATAAAACCCGGTAAGTAACAGGGTGGTGAGCAAGACCATCGCCAATACAAAGCCAATGAGGGCAGCGGCAGCCTTGCGCAACGCACCCTGAACCTGAGCAGAATCAAGCATGATCAGCGATCAAGCAGTTTGCCCACCAGAATACCGGCCAGGAACATGATAATAATGCTGAGGAACGGCCGTTCTTCAATTTTGTGCTCAACGTCATGAAAGGCTTTGTCTCCAGCATCCTTTGCGCGATGCAATACTTCATCGCCTTTCTGTTTGACCTGATCCAAGGCCTCACGGCTCTCGCGACGAATTTCATCTCTGAGGCTGCTGATGTTGCTTTTCTGGCTTTCCGAAACAGTCCGGGTCAGTTTGGACAAATCGTCCCGGAGCGCTTGCAGATCCCGCTTTACCTGGTCGTAGTCGTCCTGGGTAGATTTTGCTTCCATTTTCTTCTGCCTCCTTGAACAATCGATTTACCGCTGATGTGGCGTTTCCATAATACAGTACAACCTCTGCCAGTTATTGAACCCAACAACGTAACAGCGAAGCGCCTACCCCAAAATTAGCACAGTATATTCGAGCGCGCGTTACTGTAACTTAATCCATCGGTTCGTCATTGCGGACTCGCAGAAAACTGGCAAAACGGGGCAGACCAGTGGCCGTAAGACCATAATACTTGAATGTGATCGTGCTTCCGGGCTCTGGTGGGGACGCCCTCTCGGTATCGCTGAACCCGGAACCAATCCGGAACTGCCGGCCATTTTCGAGCTCGACCAGCAGTGACCCCATCATGCCCTCGTATTTGCCACTGCCCGGCAGGTGACGAACCACCACCGCTTCGGCATCCTGGTACGGCTTCACTTTCAGCAGGTCATTCGAGCGACCGCTTCGGTAACCACTGGCCCCCAGGTGCAGCATTAACCCCTCTGCCCCGCTGTCTACCACCTCTTCCAGACGCCGCATCAACTTCTCATGGGTGCTCGCCCGCTGCTGCTCCACAAGCACCATATAGGGTGATCCGACCCTATCGACCAATGCCCTCAGCCGGGCCAGACGCTGATCGAAAGTAGCCTCCTGATCCGGAAGATCAAATACCATGAAGCGAACCTGCCGCCACTGGGCAGCTACCGGAACCACCTGACGCACCGCCCCCGATAATTCCGCAAAACGGCCACGCCCCATCCAGAGCTCGCCATCCAGGGGACGCGCCGGAAACCCTTTGGTAAACCACCCGGGCGCCCGATACTCGTGACCACCACGGGAAAGAAAGCGCTCACCGGTCCAGTAGGCTCGCACCCCGTCGAGCTTTTCACTGACCCAGTAGCCCTCAAGCGGCATGCCTTTTTGATAGACATTGGCGAGTGTGAGCTTTGGTGGTTCCGCCCAGGCCACGGGGGAAAGCAAGAGGGAAGAAGGCAGCACCAAAAGCATGGTGCAAAACAATCGGGAAAGCATGGCAGTTCCTTTGCTCTACTAGGCCAGATATTCCGTTCCGGCGATGATGATTAACAGGTCGTTATTCGTTTCCGCAGGTGCTCCTCACCTTCTCCCGGAAATCCTCACGAATACGGGTATTCTCGGCCTCACTCACGAAGACCCGCTCGGCTTCCCTGGCACCTTTATCAACGAAAGGCTTTCACGACAGGCGAAAACTTTATCACCGCAGCCCCCGCCAACACCATGAACGACGCAACAAAAACCGCCATTTGGGGCGCTTCCAGGCTTGTAGGCTACCCTGCAGGTATGAACGGACTGCCGCAGTTATACGAACGTGTTCGCAAAACTCCAAAACACCGAGTGTGAAAATAAGGTAACTATCTGATAGGGTTGAAAAGCTGGAACAGGAAGGGTGGGGTTATACGCCCATGGTCAAGAGCGGGAGTGGCTCAGGAGTGAGCGTATAACTCCAGCGGTAGCCATAGTAAATGGTTCTCAAGACTCTGTTTTTGAGAGAGAATCAGGCGTTTTCCTGAGAAATCTTGAATGGAGTTTTACGAACGGGTGATATACGAACGCGTTCGTATAATTAGCTGTTGAACTAGCCGCGCAAGCGCGGGGAGCGCGCCTGAGATCTTTGTTGATCATCGATTACTGAGTAGGGTTTTCAAGGATGAAGACGATACTACAAGAGG
>Ga0208300_100192_pt1 | contig 59221 bp, 51 predicted proteins | sample 23_taG_FD_184096 | JGI IMG/M metagenome (GOLD analysis project Ga0208300, IMG submission 184096) | Marine viral communities from Cariaco Basin, Caribbean Sea - 23_WHOI_OMZ (SPAdes) (version 2) | ecosystem: Environmental > Aquatic > Marine > Oceanic | place: Caribbean Sea: Cariaco Basin...
TTGTGCCACTGCTTGTCTTTGAGCATGGTGCGAGCCATAAGCAATATCTCGGGTTCTTTGTTGTGGTAAACGTGAACTTGAGGTGTTGCTTATCTTTTTTCAACTCTCCAATTCTATACACGCCCTAATTGATGAAATGATTAATTAATAAAATGCTGACTGGTAAAATTAATGAGTCAATAACCATGACTTAGACGTCGTGCTTGGTACGCCAGTCATGTACTTGCTGCTCAACTTTTTCTTTAGTGTCACCATAACGCTCCTGGATTCTACCTACTAATTTGTCAAAGCTGCCTTCAGCATGGGTCAAATCATCGTCAGTCAGTTCGGCCCACTGTTGTTTGATATTGCCTTTTAGCTGCTTCCATTCGCCTTTAAAGGTATCTTTATTCATGATCGTTCCTTGTTTTTATTAATAAGTTATTAATGAGTTATTATGGGTAAAAAATATGCGATGACTTTTACTTCATATTTTGGCTATATTCAAAAGCCACTATTATTTAAAAGCCACTATTATTTAAAAACCACTATTCAAAAGTCCTAAAAGTCACTAGGTTAAGGTAAGTCTTGTCTTAACCTGCTCAATCATTATGCGCTTTAGTAAGCTATGCTGTGTATCAACTGTGTCTATCATCAGTGGCTTCTTATGAGGTTTTGGTTTCTATTGTGACTTTGGCTAACAATTATGTTGACGCAGCCCTTTAAATACCGATGTAAGCATATGCTTACAACACATGACGCTTTGGCGACTTACACTTACCTACGTAATTTGAGACTATAGCTTCACGGCATCAAGGATGATGACTCAAAGGATTGAGTGCTTAACCGCTACCGTATTAAGGATGAAGGTTAACAAGTAAAGACGAGAAATTTATTTCAAGCTTTATAAGTTAAGTAGGGAAACCCAACTTGAGACGAGATAATCACAGGATGTGATATTAAGTTAAGAGTAAATGACGTAAATAGAGCAGGAAGCTCGCTATTATTAACTATTCTAGGATGGGGTAGTCAATAACAGACTGTCAGGATGACAACCAGCGAAAGCCGCATAACGAAAGTTGTGCGGCTTTGTTGTTTTTGCGGATTTGTTATTTTGATGGATAAATATAATAGATAACCCCAGCTATTGTTTGCGCCCAAAAAAATAAAGCATAAAGATGAGCCGTAGAAAAGTCCAGATAGCTTACATATCTTATTGGCGCTTACCCCTTATTAACTCTGGGTATGAGGCGCGCTTAGCAACAATAAAGCACATAAGAGAGGGAGATAACAGGATAAGGTTGTTAATTTTGTAAGCATAAGCTTACACCACAAAGCGCTTTTTGCGTCTTATGCTACTAAGGTTAATTTGAGACTATAGCTGTACGGCATCAAGGATGGTGACTCAAGGATAGAGTGGTGACATTGTTTGCAATGAAATCTTCCGTACTAAGGATAAATAATTGTCTTCAAGGGTTAATTGGTTTTAGCCATTTAAGATAACAGTCATGAACAAAGCATCTAGGTTGGTGCAGCGTCATGAAGGGGTAAGGACACGACATGACCTATACTGCGCAGGCTTGCAGGGATAGGGCGCATTACCAGAGCAGGATGCTCGCTATGATTAACTATTCTAGGATGGGGTAGCTAATATAGACTGTCAGGAGGACTAACAGCAAAAGCCGCATAGCGAAAGTTATGCGGCTTTGTTGTGTCTACTGCTTTTATTTGTAGCTTTAGCCTACGATTCAATGGCTACGATTCAAGGGCTACGATTCAAGCGTGCTGTGAATGGGTAAAATGGCCTCAATAACCATACCGGAGTGTCCATCTTGGCGATTGTAAGCGACCAGTCTGCCTTGATGCGCGATGACAATGGCATGAGCTATTGCCAGACCCAATCCATATCCACTGTATTTTTGCGGCGAATTGACAGACGCTGTGGGCGTTTGACTTAAGCGCTCTCGTGACGCACTAAGGCGCACAAAGGGCTGAAAAATGCGTTGTAAATCGGTGTCTGCAACCCCATCACCAGCATCCATCACTTGCAGTTTTATGGCTGGGTTTTTTGTCTTTTCATCGATGATTGACTGCAGCACCACAGTCACAACTGAATTTGGCGCTGTGTGAGTATAGGCATTACGGATAATGTTCTCAAATGCGCTGTGTAGCTGCTCTTGATCACCTAGTAGGGTGTAAGCTGTAGCTTGACGGCTGATTGTAGCTGATCGTGATTCATGACTTGAGTCTGATCGATAATTTGAGCTGACAGCCGAGGGCTTAGGGTATGAGGACGTACTGAGGCCTAAAATAGTGGGTGAGGTTTGCCACTGCCAGGTGACCCCTTTATCTTGAAACTCAAAGCAAACATCTTCTCTTATTTCATCGAGCAGTGCATACAAGTTCACCGGCTGATAGGCTTCAATATCCAAAGCATACTGACGCATCTGTAGTGACTGAATACGAATGATGTGCTCGATAAGCTCATTCATCCGTGCTGACTCTTTTTCGATTCGATCCAAATAATGACTGGCCTCAGGCGCAAAGTCGCGCGTGAGTTCTGTGGCCACCTCTAATCGAGCCAGCGGCGAGCGCAGCTCATGAGATATGTCACTGAGCATCTGCTTACGCGCAAGCTCACTGTCAGCTAGGCGAGTCGATAGCTTAGAGACATCCTTAGCCAGTGCCCCAAGCTCATCATTGCCCAAGTCGGTCAGCTCCTCACCAGCCTTAAATCGGCCTTCACTCATTAAGTGCACCGCCTTTTGTAATCTATGAATACGGCGGGTGAGTGCCTGACTGAGCCAATAACACACTAAAATACTAAACACCAAAATAAGCACCACTCGGATTAAAGTATGGTCCTTACGCAGTGAAGCCAAATCACGCAGCGACAATCGAGGCTGCAGCTGCACGGTGTAAGTTTGACCACTGGCAGAGGTCACGGTAGTGTCTTGAAGCTCTGGGTAATTTAGCACGTCTGCGCTGACCTGCTGCCAAGATGGCTCAGATAAGGGGGGTGGTAATTCTGGAGGTGGTCTGCTATGAGAGTCCCTATCTGGCGGGGAAGGGGGGCCTAAAGTCTCATGCTGAGAGCGAAAGCGGCCAAACTTTGGAAATAAAATTTGTCCTTGTTGATCGATAATACGCATTTGCGCCATGAGCCAGCGCTCGTCACGATACAGTTGGCGTACTGTGTCTAAATCATCCTCGCTTAACGCCGCCATAGTATTTTGACGAGCAACAAGCAAGCGCGCTATCTGTAATTGCATCCGGTTATTGAGCTCTTTGGCATTCATCCAGCGTTCAATACCCACAGACAGGGCTGAGGTCAGCAGCAAGATGGTGAGCATGCTCAAAAAAAGCCGCCAAAATAAGGTTAGGGGCTGGTTAAGCTTACGATGCAAAGGCGGTTTGGTAGTAGAGTTACTCATGAAAACCTACGGATTAAGAGACTAGAGAGCTAAAAACATCAAAAAATAAAAGCAGTGACTTTAGATGCAGGGTGAATGGACGCCAACATACCGCCGTAACCGGTAGCATAAGATTATAAAACCAGTTGGTAGCCTTTACCGCGCACCGCTTTTATTGGGTCTTCATGATAAGGTTGTAGTTTTTTTCTGAGCCGTGAGACATGCACATCTAGACTTCTATCTAAAGGCTGTAGCTCGCGCTGTAGCACAGTTTGCGACAGCCACTCCTTGCTTGCCACATTACCTTGCTGCTGTAATAAGGCCACCAACAGGTCAAACTCAGTTCCGGTTACTTGCAGCGTCTCGCCATCTACCGTGCAGATACGGTGCACTTGATCCAACTGCAGGCGCTCATGCTCCAGCGGTACAATATCGCTTTGCTGCATAGTGGTGCGTTTGATAACAGCATTGATGCGAGCCAACAACTCACGTGGATTACAAGGCTTGGCAATATAATCATCTGCACCCAGCTCAAGGCCAATGATACGGTCAATTTCATCACCTTTAGCCGTGAGCATAATAACGGGCGTCTGGGTCAGGGTCGGTAATTGACGCAGCACATTTAACCCATCAATCTTGGGCATCATGATGTCTAACACGATTAAATCATAAGGCTGAGATTTTATCTTATTGAGCACCTGTTCCCCGTCATAAGCGCAGTCACAGCGGATACCGTGATTGGTCAAGTACTCCTGTAACAAATCGGTCAGCTCTTTATCGTCATCGCCTAATAAAATATGTGTCATACAAAATTCCTAAAAAGTGAGTCAATAAGCGTCTACAAAAAGAGGCTTGTCTGAGCAAAACCGCAAAATCAGCCTGTGCCTAGAATACTAAACATGGCTCTTAGCACAAGCAAGTGCGATGAGAAGTATTGTTGCAATTGTTACCTTTCTTAAAGTTTCATCAACCTACGTTACGTTGGATTGACTTATTATGGCACACATAGACAGCAGGCCTGCTCTGAGCGACCTGTGTAACCGGCCTATTTAATCACTTATTACGCCAGTTATTTAATGTGTAGATAACGATGAGACAAGTGCTAGATATTAAGCTTGGCCCACCGACAAATAGTAAATTATGGAGATTTATATGAAAAAATTCGTACTAGGCTCAGTATTGGCCCTATCAGGTAGTTTGGCAATGGTAGGCTGCACGCAAGCCAGCGCTGTTTCAGAGTCACAAGCCAATCCAGCCACTCAAATGCAGCATAAACAAGGTGGCCATGGTCAGTATAAAGGCCATAAAGGTGGCCATGAAATGGGCCGTATGGGTAAAAAAGGTGCAGGTTTTGAGAAGCTAAACCTAACTGAGCAGCAAAAAGCACAGATGCAGGCTTTAAGAAAAGCGCAAATGGAAAAACGTCAAGGTGAGCGTGCACAGCGTCAAGCACAGATGCAGCAGACCCGTGCTCAAACCGAAGCTTTGATTAACAGTCCTACTATCAATGCCACTGCCTTAAACACGCTAGCCGATCGGCAGGCGGCCATCGCTAAGCAGCAGTTCGTTGAGCGCATTCAAGCTCAGCACGCAATGGCACAAATCTTAACCCCTGAACAAAAAGCGACGCTAAAACAGATGCGTGAAGAGCGTCAAGCTAAGTTCAAAAACAAAGCCAAAGGCGAGCACAAAGGCCAAACCGCTCAATAATTAAGGTTAGACAATGGGATTAACTGAGCTCATTGGGTTAATTTTGATACAATCTAGCTAACAAAAAGCGATCCTCGGATCGCTTTTTTTGGTATCTGACCTGAGTCAGCTTAGATCTGACAGCTTAGACAGTGGTCTAAGCAGCGCTTAGCTTAAGCGTCACGTGCCACGCTGGCTTGTAGCGCTGGTGGTAAGTCCAATACGTGTAACTGCTGCGCCTGCTCAAGCTGTTCTGGACGCGCCACTACTAAGGCCTCATAGCCCGAACCATCGGCCAAATCAATGGCATTAACCACTTGAATTTTGTCCAAGCTCTCGCCTGCTTTGGGGGCAGCTCCTGTGCCTTTTACTCGGTGCAAGAAGGCTTTTGGCGCCGCTTTAAAGTAAATACGGGCGATGACCTCTTGGCCCAAATAACAGCCTTTGTCATAGTCTACGCCGCCACGCTGATGCAAGCGTAGCTCTTGCGGCTGAAATAACGTCTGAGTTGCCTCAGTAATCCAGTAGTTACCAGTAGCGATACTGGCAGACATCCAATCGGTCATGTTCTGCTCATCAGCGTTTTCGCTAAAGGTGGGCTGTGCTTGTCCTGCTTCATCCCCCACATAGGGATAGATGTCGATGGGCTCTGAGATAGTAAATTTAGAGAAGGCACCAAATTTTTTTAGATGCGCCTGAAGCGGTGCTAAGCAATCACTGCTGATGACGATATCAAATTGTTTGTCATCTTGTTTTTTTATCCAAATTCCAAATTCAATGCGGCCTTTGAGATTGGCGATGGCCGCCGGCTGATAGCTTGCAGTGAGCCTATTAACGTTTACCGTGATCTGGCCTTGAAGAAATTTTGCAGCATCATCACCTTGTAGCGTGATTTGCTTAAAGCTTAAGTTACTCATAACTCTATCCTTTTTAATAGATGTCTTATTTAGTGAACTGGATTTAATAGATATTTTGTTTGAGGTTTATTCAGCTGTGTACTGGCATCTTTTATTATAAGCGGTTTAATGGGTAATGACAGTTTGGGGTATTGAGAGATTAATTTTGGCAACGCTGAGATATTTCAACAGCTGTTTGAGCAAAATTTTGTGGTTTGCGCTACAATACTAAGCGAAATTAATTCAATGATTCAAATGAGGATAAAATGAGCTTACCTAATTGCCCTAATTGTGATTCTGATTTAACGTATGAAGATGGCGCTTTATTGGTGTGTCCTATGTGTGCCCATGAATGGACAGCTGCCGAAGCAGACGGTACCAGTGCAGAGACTGAAAACGTTATCCGTGATGCCGTAGGTAATGAGCTACAAGATGGCGACGCTGTAACTGTTATCAAGGACTTAAAGGTAAAAGGGTCATCGACACCGCTTAAAGTGGGAACCAAAGTAAAAAGTATTCGTCTCATCCATGACGCGCCTGATGATCATGACATCGACTGCAAAGTAGAGGGCTTTGGTCAAATGAAGCTTAAGTCATCTGTGGTGAAAAAAGCCTAGTCTTAACTGCCTTATCGTGTCATGACAGGCACCGATACTTATACCCTCAAAAAACCTCGTTACGATGAACTGACCCCCAAATCTTGGACGGTTTAGTTCATCTTGGCGAGGTTTTTTAGTTGTCGTATCTGATTGTCTAGCGTTACAAGCTTAAAATTTAGCAAACAACTTGGCAGCAGAGGGCACATCGCCTTCAAAGACACACAGGCCTAAGCCGCTAGGGCCATGATTGGCTAAGGATATGGCGGATACTGGCAATACCGCAATGTCTGTCACGCCTGTTTTTTGCTTGAGCATCGCAATAAAACGGCTATCTAAATCGGGTCGTCCGGCGCTTAGGACATAAGCGAAAGAATCGGCGCGCGGTATCACATTTTCAAACTGGTTGACCATATATTCAAAGGCTTTGTCTATTTTGCGGATTTTGCTAATCGGTACCACGTCACCTGCATCAGAGACTTGTAACACCGGCTTGATGCTAAATAGATTGGCAAAAAATCCTGCTGTGGTAGACACCTTTTTGTTTTTTATTAAGTAGGATAAATCATCGGCAGCAAATAGCATATGATGGCTGCGGCGTAGGGCATCTAAGCGTGAAGCGATGTCTTGCATAGCATAGTTTTGCTGCATTAAATAATCTGCTTCTAAGGCAAGTAGCGCTTCACACGCATTCAAATCCTTAGTGTCATAGACGTAGATGTTCATGCTGTCTTTAAAGCTTTGGGCGACCTCACTGATAATCTGATAGCTGTCACTAACCTGTGATGATAAGGTGGTGATAAACACCTCCTTTACGCCTTTATTCTGTAAGCCGCTTAGCATCATAGCCACTTCATGCGCAGGCGCTGGAGAGGTGTGTACTGGGGAATGGCTCACCTCATTCATAAGATGCTGCAAGCGCTCGCTACTGATATTTTTTCCATCAATAAATTCAACATTATTGACGTGTATGCGTAACCGAATAAGCTCAATGTTATGTTTGATATCCATATCATCAAGCCCAGAGGAGGATGTGCTTAAAACAATGCGACTCATAGGGGCACCTAGTATTTCCATAATCGAGATAAAGCGCTCATTGCTTTGGATTATAGAGGGTTAAATTCAGTTCGCATAGAGGCAACACCAAGCAGCCATACTCATTATCAGCATTTCATTGGCTTCTAGCTGCTTAACGACGCTATGTTAGCGGTTAAAATTTAGCTTAATAGTTTAAACCATAAAATTTTTAAGGGTTTAGTTGAGGTAAGCATAAAACATGTAATGAGTAGTAGGATTTGATAATAGCCACTATAAATACTTGCTATAATAATTAAATAAAACTATGTAATGTTTTTTTTAAAGCTAACAGCAAGGGGCGACTATGTCAAAAAAAAGTAATAAGTCTGAGAAAATTAGCGACGCTTATGTGACCAATCCCAAAAAGATTGAAAAGTATGAAACCCAAAAGAAAAAAGACAGCTCACGTATAAAGACCAAAGAAGTCATTGATCAGGTACTGCTAAAACAACTAGCAGAGGGCAATATCGAGGCGATATCAGATCGCATTCAATCGCTCATTCATGATGCTTCTCCAGATGACCTAGAAAAGCTAAAAAATCTATTTGCCAATCATGCGTTGGCCAATGCTGTCAAAACAGGCAGCAAAAGAGACGATGAGTTATCGGATAACTGGCGTGAAGGCGGCTATCCTTATAAAAACCGCTTATCGCGTAAAAACTATGAAAAACAAAAGTATCACCTGCAAGTTGAGCTCTTAAAGCTACAAAAATGGGTGCGTGAAAATGACAAAAAAGTGGTCATTATCTTCGAGGGGCGTGATGCGGCCGGTAAAGGCGGCTCTATCAAGCGCTTTATGGAGCATTTAAACCCTCGTAGCTCACGAGTTGTGGCGCTAGAAAAACCCACCGAGCGTGAGATGGGGCAGTGGTACTTCCAGCGCTATGTGCAGCATTTACCCTCAGCTGGAGAGATGGTGTTCTTCGACCGCTCATGGTACAACCGCGCTGGCGTTGAGCGGGTAATGGGCTTTTGTACGGAAGAAGAGTACGCTACTTTTATGCGCCAAACTCCTGAGTTTGAGAAACACTTAATTGACTCGGGCATTCATTTAATCAAGTTTTGGTTCTCAGTGAGCCGTGATGAGCAGCGTCGCCGCTTTGCTCAGCGTGAAGCGCATCCCTTAAAGCAGTGGAAGTTATCTCCCATTGATTTGGCTTCACTGGATAAATGGGATGAATACACTTTGGCCAAAGAAGCCATGTTCTATAATACTGACACCGCAGAATCCCCTTGGATTGTCATCAAGTCAGATTGTAAAAAACGTGCCCGTCTTAATGCCATGCGCTATGTGTTAAATAGACTTCCCTACGATGGCAGAGACAAGAGTCAGGTGGGGAATGTTGATCCGCTTATTGTCGGTCGTGCAGGTGCATTATATGAATTGGGAGAAAAATCGGACCTAGAGATTTAACACAAATTGGTCGAAGTCCCACCACCTTACAGGTGGTGGGATGAAGGCCATAAGATAAATATGATAAATACGATAGATACGATAAAAGATTAAATTCGCCCGTATCTGAGTCAACATAGCAATTGGCCAAGCCCAGCAGCTGGCTTAAAGCTGGGTCTCAGGTAGGCTGATGCTGTCACAGAGCCCCATATCCCACTGATGATGGCTGACCACAATAAGTAGGTTTTGCTGTTGATGCTCACGCACGTTTTGCCACAGCTGTGCTCTGGTAGGCGCATCAAGACCTGCAAAAGGCTCATCTAATAATAGTACGCAGCGCGGCTTTAACAGCAGACGCGCTAAAGCAATGCGGCGTGCTTGCCCGCCTGAGATGGCGGCACCATATTCGCCCAAAGCGGTGTCCAGCCCTTGTGGCTGCGCTTGTAGCCAGCCCAGTAGCCCCACCTTATCTAAGGCGGCGATTAGCTCTTCATCACTGGCTTCAGGTTTGCCTAGGCGCAGGTTGGCCGCCAAGCTTTGATCAAAGATATCAAGCTGCTGTCCTAAGTAGCCTAGTTGGTCTTGCCAGTCATACTCAAACCAGTTTTTACCATTTAACTGAATCTCACCTGACTGCAGCGGCAGCTCACCAGCTAAGGCCTGAAGCAGGGTCGATTTACCACAGCCAGAAGGGCCTTTGATAATCAACGGCGTACCTGAGTTGACCGTCACACTCACCTCTTTTGCCCCGACTAAGGCCCCTTCAATCTTTGCTGAGACATAAATCAGCTCAGCTTGTAACGGCGCTTGGGGTAAGCGGTGCAGCGGCTTGGGTGCAGAGGTAGAGACCGTGGCAGCATCAGTATCAGTGCCAGTGCCAGTGTTAGTGTTAGCGCCAGCTTGATTAGGGGTAGGGGTCGGCCTTGAGCTTGATAACAAATCATTTAGCCGGTCTTTGGCAGCGATACTATTGCCTAAAGCCAAATAATGCTGACCCAGCGGCACGACAATCTCTTGAATACCTAGCAGCCCCAAGGTCACTGCCAATACCAATGGCACTTCAATCACCGATTGCAGCTTAGGCAGCAAGGTTGTCTCAGAGCCGCCTTGAGTGACGCTATAGATGGCGAACAATACGGTCAGCACTGCCAAATAAAACAGCCACTGAATCAGTAGCATATAAACAGAGCGGCGCTTTTGGGCTTGCCATTGTAGTTTTTGAAGCTGATTGTCTTGTGCCACATAGCCTTGAGTTTGCGTCTGCCACTGCTGCCAAAGTAGCAGCTGGGTGATAATGGCCAGTGGCGATAGCAGCTGCTGGCGACGCGCTTCAGAGACTTGAGATAACTGCTTGGCCTGAGCGATGCCGTTATAACTGGCCAGTAAGGCAATCACTAGGCTTAAAGCCAGCAGCACATAAATAATGAGCTTAAAGCTTGACGCAATCGGAAGTGCCCAGCCTATAAAAAGCCCCAATAGCAATACGCTTAAGCCGCCAATCAGCCAAGGCGAGATAACGCGTAAGATAAATTCGTCCAACTTATCGATGTCGCTGACCAATCGGTGCATATATTGTGAGGCTTGTAGGGCACTGCGCTGCTGAGTAAGCGGTAGTGCAGCTAAGCGGTTAAAAAAGCGAAGGCGCAGCGTTTTTAATAAATCAAACACCGCATGGTGTGACACCATCAGCTCGCCATAGCGCCCAGCGGTACGTGCCATGGCCAGCATCCGGATAATACCGGCCGGCAGCATATAGTTAAAGCTGTGCGAGCCGACTGCAATCATTCCAGCCAGCGCCGCACCCGTAATAAACCACCCAGAGATCATCAGCAGCGCTATCATAGATAATGCAGTGATCAGCCCTAAGCCCCAAGAGATGAGCCATAAGTCAAACGAGGGCTTGAACATATCTCGAAGACGAAAAGCAGGGGCGTGGCGGGCAGCGCTATCAAGCTCGCTGTGTGAGCGCATCGGATGTTTACTCATGGTCTGCTCCTTGTGCCACACTTGCTGTAACCGGAGCGCTGATGGCAATCACCTTATCCAGCCAAGGCAGCTGTTCTTTGGCGTGGGTGACCCAAATCACCGTTTTACCGAGGCTCACGTGCTGCAAAAGCTGATGAATGCGCTGCGCCGTATCAGGATCTAGATGTTCGGTAGGCTCATCAAGCAGCCACAAGCTGTCGTTTCTTAATAACAACTGAGCGATGCCCAGCCGCTGCTGTTGTCCCCCAGATAATCCCTGTCCTCGTTCGCCTAACAAGGTGTCCATGCCTTGTGGTAGTCGTTCAATTAATGACCACAGCTCAACTTGTTTGAGTACTTCAATTAATTGAGCATCGCTGGCATCAGGATTGGCAAGACGTAGGTTCTGAGCAATGCTTAGCGGCATCAGCGCCACTTGCTGAGCCAAATATCCAAGCTTCTGGCGCAACTGCTCCGGCGCGATGTGTTGTAAGTTTTGACTAAAATTCTCAGCAGCATTATAAAGGGTGATATCACCTTGGTAGCTGACAAAGCCCATCAAAGCCTGTAACAGGCTTGACTTACCGCTGCCGCTTTCGCCGACTAAGGCCACGCGCGCTCCCGGCTCTATCTCTACCGTTAACGGCGCCAGACGGCTGCGATATACAGCAGCCGTATGGTCATTATCAGCTAAGGGTGCTGAATCTTCCTGTGGCGCTTGGATATCCACCACCGCTGTCTGAATACTAACCTTACTTAACTGTAGGCCAAAGCTTTGCGGTAATGTCGTGGTAGAAGTAGGGGGTGTGTTTGGCTGTTGAGGGATAACGACAGCATTGGCAGATTCGGCCGCGTTAATAATAGGCAGCAAGCTTTGGACAGCGCCTTCTGCTTCAGCTTTGGCGTGATAGTCTGCGCCCAATTGACGCAGCGGTACATAAAACTCAGGTGCCAGCAGCAAGATGAATAAGGCACCGAAGTAAGGTACTGGCACATCACCTTTATCCCACGGCAAAATGCCCATTAGCCCAAAGCCTAAATAGACCGCGACCAAGGCAATGCTGAGCGCTGCCAAAAGCTCAAGTACCGCCCCATTTAAAAAGGCAATCTTTAACACATCCATGGTGCGGCGGCGATAGTCTTCGCTGCTTACAGCCAAATCATGCTCAGCAATAGCTGTCGCTTGTAGCCGCTTAAGGGTGGGCATACCGCGGATCCAGTCCAAAAACCGGCCGCTTAATTGCGACAGGGCGCCAAACTGAGCGGCGCTTTTGCGGGCAGTTAAATGGCCAATTAAAATCATAAATATAGGCACCAAAGGCGCGGTCATCAATAATAAGGCTGCGGCAAATTTGCTTTGCCAAGCCACAGCGACAAGCAAGATGAGTGGGGTGCTGACCGTGACTTGTTTTTGGACACTAAAGCGGCTGATAAATCCATCTAAGGCATCGGTCTGATCAATGATTTGGCTAGAGAGGCTGCCATCACTACCGAAGTGGCGCAGATTGGGTCCAAGCTTGGCCATAGTGATAAGTAGCGAGCTGCGTAAATCACTGCGCACTTGTAAGCTTGCCTGAGTGCTGAGCAGCTCACGTCCAGTATTGAGCAGTGGGCGCAGGGCAAAGCAGATGATCAGCCCCACAAACCAGGTGCCCGACACCCCGCTTGATAACGGCACTTGATTAAAATAGTTGCTCAACCAATGGCTAAATAAACTGGCCAATAACCACGCTTGCCACACAAATAATAAGCTGCTGATAACCGTCAGCAGCCACGCCATCGTTAACGGGCGACGCACTGTATTTACCAGCTTTTTTAAAAAGTCTTTTTCGGCAGTAGAAAGTGTTGCCATAGTGTCATCAATCTTAGGTAAGAAAACAGAAAGTTACTAAATACAAAACATAAAAGAGAAAGGCGTAAATTAGGTATAACATTTACCAATTATTGTAAACTTACTGCAATCAAAAGCAAATGTAGCCACTGTGTGCTAATGTATCTAAGTTATTGATAATATAAGAGTGTAGAAAATTTAATAATTATTAGCCGAAGTCGCAGATACATAAAAGGCCAAACCAGCCCTAGCGAAACATTATATAATTATGTATTATATCCCCAGATTAATTCCATAATTAAAATATGGTTTTCAAAGAATGAGCCGTTCAGCTCATTGTCTGGCCAACAATCAAGTTAAGTTTCTTAAATAGTATTGATAAATATATTTTATCAGTACCCAAGCTGTATAGGCGTATAGTGTAGTAAAAGGTTTGCCTGTTTACCATTTAAGTTTAGTAAGGTGAGTGGGTAATGTTTTAGTATTTTCCTGACATCTAACGATTCTGAAAGATGTTAAAAATTATGGGTAACGCAGGATTGATCACTCAGTTGGTTTTTAGTGCATAGTAGGATGAGTAATTAGGGCGGATGAGCAAGGATGTGAGTGGACAGTAGGCCCTATGTTGTGCAGCTCAAATGATGGTGTGAATTAGTCCTTCTTTTTAGGAGGTTTGGTATGATTACTGAACATCTCGTTGATATATCCCGCTTGCAATTTGCGGTAACAGCGCTTTACCACTTTTTATTTGTTCCGTTAACCTTGGGTATGGTTTGGATTCTGGTGATTATGGAATCCGTCTATGTCACAACCGGTAATCCAATCTGGAAGGACATGACCAAATACTGGGGAAAGCTCTTTGGTATTAACTTCGCTTTAGGGGTGACCACAGGGATTACCATGGAGTTCCAGTTCGGGACCAACTGGGCCTATTATTCTCATTACGTTGGGGACATCTTCGGTGCGCCACTGGCCATTGAGGGTCTTATGGCCTTCTTCTTAGAGTCTACCATGGTGGGCCTATTCTTCTTCGGTTGGGATAGACTCTCGCGCGCTCAGCATTTGATTGTCACTATGCTAATGGCGCTTGGTACCAACTTGTCTGCGCTGTGGATCTTGATTGCCAACGGCTGGATGCAAAGCCCTGTAGGCGCATCATTTAGCTACGAAACCATGCGTATGGAGATGGACAGCTTCGCAACCATCTTATTTAACCCTGATGCCCAAAACAAATTCGTACATACGGTATCAGCCGGTTATGTCACCGCCTCTATGTTCGTTTTATCCATCTCAGCTTTATACCTACTACGCAAACGTGACGTGCCTTTTGCCAAGCGTAGCTTTCAGGTAGCCTCAGCCTTTGGTATGGCTTCAATCTTAAGTGTTATCGTGTTGGGTGATGAATCAGGCTACTCTATTGGCGCCGCTCAGCAAACTAAGATGGCGACTATTGAAGCCATGTGGCACACCGAGCCTGCCCCTGCGTCCTTTAACCTGATTGCAGGTATTAATGAAAAAGAGCAAAAAAACGATTGGCAAATCCAAATTCCTTATGCGATGGGCATTATCGGTACGCGATCTTTAGATAAAGAAATCCCAGGTATTCATGAGATTAAAGAGGTCAACCGAGGCCGCATTATGAATGGGATGCAGGCAGTGGACTTACTTGAGCAGCTACGTGAAAATCCACAAGATGCCGCCTTAAAGACCCAGTTTGAAGCGGTAAAAGAAGACCTAGGCTTTGGCTTATTGCTTAAAAAATACACCGAAGATGTCACTCAAGCCACCCCTGATATGATCCAAAAAGCGGTGGATGACACCATTCCAGCGGTGAAGCCTATGTTCTGGTCATTCCGTGGTATGGTGGGGCTAGGCTTCTTGATGCTGGCGTTATTTGCAGTGAGCATGTGGCATACCATTAAAGGCAACTTTGCAGAAAAAACTTGGCTATTAAAGTGGGCGGTAATTATGTTGCCTGCACCTTGGATTGCCATTGAGCTTGGTTGGTTCGTGGCCGAGTATGGCCGTCAGCCTTGGACTATTTATGGGGTACTTCCAACCTATTTATCAGTAACTAACTTCAGTGTGGCCAACGTTTATGGCTCATTGGCAGGCTTTGTCGGTTTTTATACCATCTTGCTAATTATCGAAGTCTATCTGATGGTGAAGTATGTCAAGCTAGGCCCAGCCAGTTTAGGCACCGGCCGTTATGATGGGGAAACCCCACGTAATGTGACCCCAGTGCATAGCAATAAGGAGGTCAACGATGTTATTTGATTATGCAACTTTAAAATTAATCTGGTGGCTATTGGTTGGCGTATTGCTTATCGGCTTTGCCATTATGGATGGTCACGACATGGGCGTAGGCTCCTTACTGCCTTTCGTTGGTAAAAATGATGACGAGCGCCGTGTGGTAATTAACAGTATCGGTGCTCACTGGGAAGGCAACCAAGTGTGGTTTATTACCGCCGGTGGTGCGCTGTTTGCTGCTTGGCCTATGGTTTATGCTTTAGCTTTTAGCGGGTTTTATTGGGCGATGATGGCGGTACTTTGGGCGCTGTTCTTCCGTCCTGTGGGCTTTAAATACCGCAACTTGGTCAAGGATCAAAGATGGCGTAATGCTTGGGACTGGGGTCTGTTTGTCGGCTCGTTTGTGCCAGCAGTGGTCTTTGGTGTGGCCTTTGGTAACTTATTCTTAGGCGTACCTTTTAGCTTCGATCAAATGATGCGCTCTACCTACACAGGTAGCTTCTTCCAGCTATTAAACCCCTTTGCTTTATTGTGTGGTCTGGTCAGTGTGACCCTATTAATCATGCAAGGCGGCGCATATTTGGCACACCGTACCGAAGGCGTTATCCAAGATCGCACGGTCAAATACGCGATGATTTCAGCGATAGTCATGGTGGTGTTGTTCGTGGGTGCAGGCGTGTGGATCCAATCTATTGATGGCTACGCGATTACCTCTCAAATTGATCCAGCTGCTTTGGCCAATCCTTTGACCAAAGAGGTGGTGGTACAGCCGGGTGCATGGATGGCAAACTATGCAAAATACCCAATGGCTTGGGCTTTCCCAGCACTGGGTATCATTATGCCACTATTGACCGCTGTGCTCTTAAAAGCGCGTAAGACATTGACCGCTTTTGTTACCTCAAGCTTGGCCATTGTTGGGGTTATCATGACCGCAGGCGTCTCACTATTTCCGTTTATCATGCCATCATCGACTGCCCCCAATGCCAGCTTAACCATCTGGGACAGTGTCTCAAGTCACTTAACGTTAATGGTGATGTTGTATGTCGTGGTGCTGCTACTGCCCATAGTGGTGTTCTATACCAGCTGGGCGTATAGCGTGATGCGCGGTAAAGTAACTGTGGCCTATATTCGCGAAAACGATCACACTTCGTACTAAGCTATCTACTTATCTAGGAGAAAATTATGTGGTATTTTGCATGGATATTAGGGCTTGGATTCGCTGTGTTATTGGCGATTGTCAATGCCGTTTGGCTTGAGCATGAGCAAGGCCGCCTTGACTCTTATAAACCCAAGCCTAAACCGAGTGAAAACCCAAATTTGAACAAAGCGCTTAAATAAGCGCTAAGCTCAAATAAAGGTTAAATCGACAAAGATACAAAGTGGGCTCATCAGAGCTCACTTTTTTTTGTTAAGATAGTCGACATAAGTATTGATGCCCTTTTTTTAGCCCCTGTTTTTAGAACCCGTAACCTTTAAAATCAAAAAAGATAATAAGGTTTTTTTATCCATAAAATTAAGAGTGACTGTAATGAGTGAGACTATGAATATAAAAATGAGTACAAAGAACGAACAACTTTTTTTGCAAGCCAAAAAACACATTCCAGGTGGGGTAAACTCTCCTGTGCGCGCTTTCGCTGGCGTGGGCGGCACACCAGTATTTATGCACAAAGCAGCGGGTAGCAAAATCTATGATACCGAAGACAATGAGTATATTGATTATGTCGGCTCATGGGGCCCTATGATCTTGGGTCATGCCCATCCTAAAGTGATTGAAGCGGTAAAAGCTGCGGCCGATGATGGCCTAAGCTTTGGTACCCCAACCACGTTTGAGACCTCAGTGGCGGACATCATTTGTGATATCGTTCCAAGCGTTGAGATGATTCGTATGACCAGCTCTGGCACAGAGGCCACCATGAGTGCCATTCGTTTGGCTCGTGGCTACACTGGCCGTGACAAGATTGTTAAATTTGAGGGCTGTTATCATGGTCACTCAGACAGCCTATTGGTAAAAGCGGGCTCTGGCATGTTAGATATTGGCGAGCCTACCTCACAAGGGGTGCCTGCAGACTTTGCCAAGCACACCATCACCTTGCCATACAATGACCCACAAGCGATTAAAGACTGCTTTGATAAATGGGGTGATGAGATTGCCTGTGTGATTGTTGAGCCTATTGCGGGTAACATGAACATGATCGTACCGAGTCAAGAATTCCACGATACTTTACGTGCGCAGTGTACTCAAGGCGGCGCTGTGTTGATTTTTGATGAAGTAATGACGGGCTTTCGCGTGGGCCTAAAAGGCGCGCAAGCACACTTTGGTATTGAGCCAGATTTAACCTGTTTTGGTAAAATCATCGGTGCTGGCCTGCCAGTAGGTGCCTTTGGCGGTAAGCGTGAAATCATGGAGTGTATAGCACCTATGGGCGGCGTGTATCAAGCAGGTACGCTGTCAGGCAACCCATTGGCGATGCGTGCCGGTATCGCTATGTTTGAAGATTTAACTGTGGAAGGCTTCTATGAGGGCGTGGCTGATAAAGTCACTTATCTGGTAGAGGGTATCCAAGCCGCGGCACACAAGCATGGCATCAAGCTACGCTCAACTAAGCTTGGCGGTATGTTTGGCCTGTTCTTCGTCAAAGATGAGGCCACGGGTGTTCCCCAAAACTTCGATGAGGTGACCGCTTGTGATATGGATAAATTTAACACCTTCTTCCATGGTATGTTAGATCGTGGTATTTATCTGGCACCATCGGCTTATGAAGTAGGCTTTATGTCTTCAAAACACACGACCGAAGACTTAGATGCGACCATCAAAGCCGCTGATGACGTGTTTGCTGAGATGTCAGCTGCGTCATAAATCGCTGATGCGCTGTTGGGCCTTTTTTGTTCTAGTCGCTTGCATGTTTTTTGCGGATTGGAATAAAAAAGGCCTTTTTTTTAAAGCGGTAATATGCGCTTTGAAAAAAGGATTTTTGCTTAAATGTAAATGGACTTGGCCAATTATATTAAGACTTTGGTAGAATGGGGCAAGGCTTCGTTCTAGATTGGTATAATTGGCCCATAGTGCTGATTTAAAACTGCCAAAATAGGGCATGATTTAATTCAAAACATGATTTAATTCAAAAATAGCCACTAACTTTTAATCGTTGCATTCACTTAAGGTAAGACACCCGCCTATGCCAAATAACTTTTTAGCGAATGATGAACTCATGGCGGCCATTGATATTGGCTCAAACAGCTTTCACCTTGCTATTGCTCGCTTAGATCATGGAGAGGTGCGCAAAATTGCCTCTATGTCTGAAAAAGTGCAATTGGCTGCCGGCCTGGATAAAAATAAAATCTTGAGCGAAGACGCTCAGCAGCGTGGACTAGAGTGCTTGGCCAGGTTTATGGGGCGGCTTGATTCAGTATCGCCTGATAGACTGCGTATTGTCGCCACCAACGCCTTGCGTCAGGCCAAAAACGCTGATGAATTTATCCGCCGTGCCAATGAAATCTTACCAAAGCCCATTGAAATCATTGCTGGACGAGAAGAGGCACGCTTGATCTATTTGGGTGTGTCGCACACCAATGCCAGTAGTGATAAGCGCTTGGTCATTGATATCGGTGGGGGCTCAACTGAGTTTATCATTGGTCAAGAGTTCGATCCGTTATTGACCGAAAGTCTACAAATGGGCTGTGTGGCCTATACCCAGTGGTTCTTTGAGTCTGGAGATATTACCGAAAGCGCTTTTCAAGAAGCCATAGCCGATGCGCGCAAAGAGATTTTACGCATTAGCACCACCTATCAAAGAACCGGATGGACCAGTGTGGTGGGCTCAAGCGGTACGATTAAAGCTGTGCGTAATGTCTTGGTCTCTCAAGGTTGGTCGGATGAGCAAGAGCGCATTACCTACCAAGGTGTGAAAAACCTACAAAAGCATTTACTAAAAATTGGCCGTGTAGAAGACATTGATTTAGAAGGGGTAAAAGAGCACCGTAAAGCAGTATTCCCTGCTGGTGTGGCGGTGCTGCGTGCGGCGATGAAGGTGCTGGGTATTGAAACCATTGCCTACTCAGATGGGGCGCTGCGTGAAGGGGTGATGTATGATATGCTCGGCCGCTTCGCTAGTGAAGATGTGCGTGATCGCAGTGTACAGGCATTAATTGAGCGCTATTCTGTTGATAAAAGACAAGCTCAGCGCGTGGTGAAAAGCTGTGAGAACCTCTATGATCAGACCCATGATGCTTTAGGGCTAAGCGGCGAAGACAATGACCTGCTGCGCCGCACCGCTTATTTACATGAGATTGGTCTGGCAATCAGTCATAGCGGCTATCATCATCACAGCGCCTATTTGCTGCTGCATTCAGATATTCCTGGATTTTCGCAAGTGGATCAAGGCCGAATGTCACAGTTGGCACGCAATCACAGACGCAAACTAAAAACCGAAAATTTTGAACAAGCGCTGGAAGTAGGGGGCCCGAGTTTGGTATATTTGTGCCTCTTATTAAGGCTGGCCGTGTTGGTACATCGTAGCCGTAATGATCTAGATAAAAGTGCGCTCAAACTGACAGTTATTGATAAAAATCACTGGCAAGTTAGTGTAGAATCGGACTCCGAAGATTATGCGTTACTGGTATTTGATCTAAAAGACGATATTGATCAATTTAAGAAGTGGGGCGTTGAGCTTAGTGTGACTTGTGCTGGCGCCTACTAATCCATCAAACATCACACTATAAAATAATATAATTATAATTTAAGGATAAATCATGAGTTCTGTTTGGGAAAGTGTTGGACTGGCAAGGCATGCAAAGCGCCCGCTATTTTTAGACTATGTGAGTCAGCTATTTACTGAGTTTGATGAGCTGCATGGCGACCGCGCTTTTGCTGATGATAGAGCCGTTATAGGCGGGCTGGCCCGTTTTAATGGTGAGCCGGTATTAATTATCGGTCAACATCGAGGTCGCAGCACCCGTGAGCGTATCGCCCACAACTTCGGTATGGCCTATCCTGAAGGCTATCGTAAGGCCATTCGCTTAGTCAAGCTTGCTGAGCGCTTCAACCTACCCGTAATGACCTTTATCGATACCCAAGGTGCTTATCCGGGTGTGGGTGCTGAAGAGCGCGGTCAGGCTCAGGCCATTGCCGAGAGTATTGCTACTTTTAGTAGTCTAAAGACGCCAATTATTGTCACCATTATTGGTGAAGGTGGCTCAGGTGGTGCATTGGCTATTGGTGTGGGTGATAAGGTGAATATGCTTGAGCACAGTATTTACTCGGTCATCTCACCAGAGGGCTGTGCTTCTATTTTATGGAAAACTGCCGAAAAAGCCCCTGAAGCTTCTGAAGCACTGAAGCTCAATGCAAGTAACTTGTATAATATGGGCTTGATTGATGCCATTATTCCAGAAGGGGAAGGCGCGCATGTTGATGCCAAACCAGTTATGGAAAAATTACAAAAACTGCTTACTGAGCAGTTAGCAGAGCTAAAACAGCTAGACAGTGTTAGCTTAGTTGAGCAGCGTTATCAGCGTTTAAAAGGCTTTGACTCTACTTTAAATTTAGTAGAAGGCTAAATTAACTGATGCCGTGTGATGCCAGCCCATCTGCTTAAGCGAAAGTGAGGTCACAGGTTTTTTTACGGCATTAACATTAGGGTATTAATATATAGTTAGATGCGTTAAGACAGGCTTAGGCCTGTCTTTTTTTTGCCTAAAAACCCGTGTTAGAGTAATAAATACAACGGTCTAGGTTACATTTTTAAAATTTTTTTAAATTTAATCGGTATTATTTTAAGTTATTTTAAAATAAAGCTTGCTTAACGGTTCTAATCCACCTATACTGCAGTCCTGCTTGAGAGAAGCCCACAACAAATCATTACCTCGTAGTATTAGCATTAATCCTCCGTTTTAAGATTTACCGTAGTTGCTCAGAGCGTTACCGACCAAATTGGTCATTATGTTTTAAAATTAGGATTATATATATGTCAGATACTATCAAAGGTACAGTAAAGTGGTTTAACGAAGCTAAAGGTTTTGGCTTTATCGCTCCAGAAACTGGTCCAGACGTTTTTGCTCATTACAGCGAAATCGCAAGCTCAGGTTTCAAAACCTTAGCTGAAGGCCAAGAAGTTGAGTTCACCGTAACTCAAGGTGCTAAAGGCCCACAAGCCCACGGTATCACAGCTATCTAATTAGCGATGATGATTTAAAGTGGTGATCATTAAACACTCATTACTTTAGATGAATCAAAAAAAACGAGCCTTTGGCTCGTTTTTTTTCGTCTTAATTATTTATAATCTTCGGTCAAGGCCAGACAGTTTTGAAGATTTTTGTTAATCGACCTGCCAATATAAATACCGCCTTGTATACTGGTTAGTTAGCATATTGGCCAAATGGCCTTTAGCCAGCCTTTGTGTGAATACGACTCATACAATACAGTAAATATAAGGCGTTATACTAAACTTGGGTTAATAAACACTGTTTTTGGTAATAAGGATTGTTATGCGAAAGATACCGGTTTATAACCACCCCGCTGCGGGTTGGTCGGCGTTGATTGATTCTTCTCGTGTGCTTATGGATTATAAGGCTTTTTTGCGCGGCAGCTTAAGTGTGTTTGGCAGCAACCAGCCCAATGGCGGTTTTGATTGCCCAGGCTGTGCATGGCCTGATCACAAATTGCATAAGACCATAGATGTCTGCGAGACGGGCATTAAGGTATTAGCCAGTGAGGTCATGAGCGCTAAGGCCGATGCTGAGTTTTTTGCCAAGCATACCGTCAGCGAGCTGCAAGGCTATAGTGGTCATGAGCTTGAACAAGTAGGTCGTTTGGCTCAGCCCTTACAATACGATGCCAATCAAGATAGGTATGTCCCCATTGCGTGGGAGGCCGCTTTTGAGCGTGTGGCTGAACACTTACACCGTCTTGAGTCACCGCATCAAGCGATGTTCTATACTTCGGGCCGAGTGACCAACGAGCCGGCCTTTTTATTTCAACTGTTTGTTCGCAGCTTCGGCACCAATAACTTACCTGATTGCTCAAACATGTGCCATGAGCCAACCTCAGTAATGCTCAGTCGTCAGCTGGGCGTGGGCAAAGCGACTGTGGTATTAGAAGATTTCGAGCAGGCCAAACTGATATTGATGTTCGGTCAAAACCCGGCTACCAATCATCCTCGTATGCTCGAGATGCTGGCACACGCTCATGAGCAAGGATGCCGCATAATCTCGATTAATCCGATGCGTGAGCAAGGGCTTAGCCGCTTTAGAAATCCACAAAAAGTGACCCATATGGTCAGTGGTGGCAGTGACCCCATGGTAGATGAGGTCATCCAAATCCAAATTGGTGGTGATGTGGCACTGCTCACGGGCCTTGCCAAATGGCTGATTGAGAATGACAACATAAACCATGAATTTATTGATCAGCATACCTCAGGCTTTGATGCCTTAAAAGCATGGGTTATGACCCAAAACTGGGCAGATATTGAGCGTGGCTGCGGCATTGACCAAGCTAAGATTGTGAGTCTTGCACAGCTGGTGGCGGATAGCCCCGCGACCATTTGCACTTGGGGTATGGGGATTACCCAGCACGTCCAAGGTGATGACAATGTGGCCATGATTACCAACTTGCTGCTTATGATGGGTATGATAGGCATAACGGGTGCCGGTGCTTCTCCGGTACGTGGCCACTCCAATGTACAAGGCGATCGCACTATGGGTATTCATGAACGCCCATCTCAGGCGCTGTTAGACAGATTACAGCAGGTATTTGAGCGCCCGATGCCACAAGAGCACGGCTACGATGTGGTGTCCGGTGCTAAAGCCATGATACAAAAAAAGATAAAAGTATTTATGAGTATGGGTGGCAACTTCTCAGTGGCTGCGCCTGATACGCATGCCATCCAGCATGCTTTAACTGATAATCAGCTCAATGTCTTTGTGGGTACCAAGCTTAATGAAAGCATGCTGTATCCAGGCGAGGACAGTTTAATTCTACCGTGCTTAAGCCGCACTGAACGCTATATTACTGGCCGCGGAGAGCAGTTTGCCACTATTGAGGATTCGATGTGTCAAGTGGTCAGAACTCAAGGCCGCCTAAAGCCAATGAGCGATCATCTAAAGTCGGAGGCACAGATTGTGGCCGGTATAGCGAACGCCTTTTTTGGTAAAGACACCTCTATTAATTGGTCGATGATGGCAGAAGACTATGATGTGACACGCAATTATATTTCTCAGGCAATCAAAGGCTTTGAGAACTTTAATCAGCGCATTCGTGAAGTGGAGCGCGGATTTCATCTGTATCACCCAGCCCGTCATCATAAGTGGGAGACTGAGTCGGGGAAAGCGCAGTTTGAGGTGCCAAAATACGACATTACGTATGTGGCAGATGAGATGGCCAGCCAGGCAGATACCAAAGCGGATCCTGCCCGAGCGCAGATGGTCTGGCAGCTGACCACAGTACGCAGCCATGATCAGTTTAATACCACCATCTTTGGTCTTGAGGACAGGTATCGTCAGACCACGCATCGTGATGTGCTATTTATGCACCCTGATGAGATAAGCCGTCTGGGTTGGCAAGCGGGTGATAAAGTAGTGGTATCACGAGTCGACAGTCAAGGCGGCGCTCGCAGCTTAGGCCCTTTGGTATTGACCCAAATGGACATTGCGGCCAATGCGGTGGCGGCTTATTATCCTGAGTGTAATGACTTGATAGACTTAGACAGTCATGCCTTGGAGTCTTTAACGCCCTCCTACAAGTCGGTTACGGTTACCTTAAAAAAGGTAGACTTAGATGAACAACAACAAGCGATATCCGAGCCCAGCACTACAGCGACCGCTTAATGATGACCGATTTAACACTAATTAAGGCAATATGGACAATACAGCAGCACATTTTGACTCACAGATAGGCGTGCCGGCGGAGTTACAACGCCGGTTGACTCGAGAGCACAGTGCGCAAATGCACCGTTTTACGCGCAGTGATGAGGCGTCTATAGGTGGTGGCAGCTGTGTTAGCAGTCGTACCCCCACTAAAGATGCTCAGCCATTACAGATTGAGACCCATCTGGCTACGTTAGCAGTAGAGGCGGCAGTGGCTTTGGTCATCAATGGCATTCATTATGCGGTGCTGATGGCTAGCCCCGCTCAGCTTGAGCATCTGGCACTGGGGTTTTTGTACAGTGAAGGCTTGATACAGCACAGTGGTGAGCTGCTCGACTGGGAGATTACCGCCATTAATAGTGTTGAGGATTTACAGGCTTTCGCACCCGCAAAGGAGTCACGCCTTATTGAGTCACAAGCTGCCGTAAACTGGGCACATCTGCTCAGTGATTATGAAGCGTACGTCGTCACCTTAGTGCTCAATCAGCGCTGCCATCAGCGTATTTTAGCGCAGCGCCGGCAACTGGCTGGGCGTACAGGCTGCGGAATGTGTGGAATGACCGGATTGCAGCAGGCTTTGCCGGATCTAAGCGCCTATAGTCGTTATGCTACAAGCGATGAAGCATCAAGCTCTCCCAACTCCCCAGTACAGCCTGTCAGCGTAGAGCAAGCGGCGTATGGTCGCGGTGATAACGCTATTAATGGCCGTGCTGATAATGGCTCGCCTAATAGCAGTGCCGACAAGCAGACACGTCCAAACCTAGAGCAGTTATTACAAATTAGAGCACTAATTGAGTCGACCCAAGCCACGCATCAGCTAACGGGCGCAGTACATGCAGCAGCAACTTGGTATCAAGGAGAGCTGTACTTGTTTGAAGATGTCGGTCGACACAATGCACTGGATAAGCTTATTGGGTGGCAGCTGCGCAATCAAGTGGCGTTAGAGTTTGTGGTCATGACCTCAAGACTGTCTATTGAGCTGGTTCAAAAAGCAGTGCGTTGTCGTCTGCCTTGGCTGGTTGGTATGTCAGCACCAACCAGTACTGCGGTACGGGTGGCACAGCGTTATGGGCTGGGCTTAGCCGGCTTTTTGCGAGATAATAGAGTGACTTATTATGGTGATAATGTGTAGGCGTGCTTTTTAAGCCGTTATTTTAATACGTTACTGTTTGCAGGTTAGTTTTTTGTAGAGCAGCGCTTGCACTGCAATGGTTGACAGACTGGCTAAGAGGCCACAATTTATTATGACTACCCCTGTCTGTATTTCACAGGCCTTTATGGACAGCTTTCATGCCCATCACGCACAGCTACTTGGTAAACGGGTTTGGCTGGCTTGTAGTGGGGGGCGTGACTCTTTAGGACTGGCACTATTGTGCCGTACTTTGTTCGATCAAGGCCGGCTGCCTTTTTTGCCGCAGCTCATTCATGTCAATCATGGGATGCAAGCTGCCAATGATCAGTGGGCGCAGCAAGTGGCTCAGTGGGCACAGCAGCATGATATGGCCTGCCAAATTATTGGTCTTAATTTAACTCATAAAAGTGAGCAAGCGGCGCGCGATGGTCGCTATCAAGCCATGATGCAGCTGATGAATCAAGATGATGTCTTAATACTGGGCCATCATCAAGACGATCAGGTCGAGACTTTATTGATGCGGCTATTTAATGGAGCCGGGGTGGCGGGTTTGGGCGCCATGCGTGAGTGGACCTCAAAGCAGGCTCGTACTGCGCAGTCGCCATCAGATGTTAATAAGCCGCGTCAGCGCATATTTTTGTGGCGGCCGTGGCTAGAGATTAGCCGAGCTCAGATTACTGAATATGCCCAGCGCCACAATCTAAAGTATATCGATGACCCGACCAATGTGGCACAGTCGCCATCAAAGCTTGCTTTGCAGACGCTAAATGATAGAGCTTGGCTGCGCAGTGTGTTGTTGCCGCATATCACTGAGCGCTACCCGCAAGCATCTGAGGCCATGGCGCGTACGGCGCAGCTTATGCAGCAGGCCAGTGACAGTATTGATGAGCAAGTGACGCAGGATTTGGCGCAGGTAGCTTTAGCCGCTACTGAGCAGCAGTCTGTGATTGCCCTAGATAAGCTGGCAGGGTTATCTGCACCACGGCAAGCGGCGCTTATTCATCACTGGCTCGCCCCGTACCCTAATCAATTGCCGCCCTCAAAGCGCCTAGTGGATGAGGTGCTTGCACTTAGCTTTCGCCAAGACAGCAACCACCAAACTTGTCTTTATTTCGATGCTGGCAGTGAGCAGTATCAAGTACGCCGTTATCAAAATAAACTGTACCGCTTACAGCACGCCTATGCCCAGTGGCTACAGATGATGCCGCATCAAATACACTTACCACTGGCGCACAATGCTGAGGAGCTATCTTTAAACCTAGCAGATACCGATGTTTTATCTTTAAAGCAGTCGGGGCTAGAGTTTGATTGGCAATTAACTGGGGTGAGGGGGTTGATGGCACATTTAGCCCGTTTGCTAAATAGCGCTGATGCTAAAGTAACCCCCTCTGAGCTTATCTTTGAGCCCTTGCCTCGGACAATTAAACTGGCTCTGGCGGGGCGTAGTGGGCGTAAGTCGGGCAAAAAGCTGCTACAAGCTTTAGATCAGCCAAGCTTTATGCGTGGCTCTGTGGTGCTGTGCCGCTTAGATATGATGGGCTCTGATGGTATTTTGCAGGACTCATCCACCGCTGTCCCCTTATTTATTATCTGTATCGATAGAATTTGGGTGCTGCAAAGTCAGTTTACCGCTTTAATCAATCAGCTTCTGGCCACTGAGGTTCTAAGCACTCAGATTTTAGAGTGTTAATGTCTAAATAGCTGATGTCTAAATGCCAAAACTTTAAGCGCTTAAATAACATCATATCCGCCTAACTTAAGTGCGAAATCATAACACCATCTACTTATTAAAATCTTAAGAAAAAGCGCCGCGAGCATTTGCCTGCTGCGTCAATACTATAATCTGTAAAGTGATGTGATACACTAGCAGCCATATCAGTACAAATTTTGTGCGCCAAAATAAACACACAGATGTGACGCGTAGTGTTAGACCGGAAGTCTAATTTCGCCCAAAAAATTAGGGTGCGTGAAACCAACAGGAGCAATCATGTCAGAGCTTAAAGGTAAAAAAATCAGCTTCATCGGTGGCGGCAATATGGCCCAAGCCCTTATTAGTGGTTTATTAGGAAGAGGCATTAAGCCAAACGATATTACCGTAGCCGACCCTTCACAAGATATTCGCGATGTCTTAAAAAGCCAAAAGATAAACACCGTAGATCCGACAGGCACGACCGATACCAACAATCCCCAAATTGCCGCAAAAACAGCGGATGTGATTGTGTTGGCAGTTAAGCCTCAAGTTATGGATAAAGTGGTGGCTGATTTTGCTGACGTCTTGGACAGACAATTGGTTATTTCTGTGGCGGCAGGTTTGTCTACCGACAGCTTAAGTAAAATGCTTGGCGGCTATCAGAACATTGTCCGCGCTATGCCCAATACCCCAGCTATGATTCAAAAAGGCGCAACCGGTCTTTATGCCAATGACAGCATTAGTGAGACCGACAAGCAGCTTGCCGCGACACTTATGGCTGCTTCAGGCTTGGTCAGCTGGGTAGAACAAGAAGAGCAGCTGCATGCCGTAACGGCCGTATCTGGCTCAGCGCCGGCTTATTTCTTTTATATGATTGAGTCGATGATTGAAGCAGGCGTGGAGCAGGGACTAGATAGAAAACAGGCGGCTGCTTTGGCGATGCAAACTGCTTTGGGTGCCGCTCAAATGGCCATCACCAGCGGCGAAGCACCCGCTGAACTGCGCCGTAAAGTGACCTCTCCAAACGGCACTACGCAAGCGGCTATTGAGTCACTACAGCAAGATGATTTTGCCGGTATCATTAAAAAAGCGATGCAGGCTTGTTACACGCGTAGTGAACAGATTAGTCAAGAGCTGGCCGACTAATGATGTAGCGCTAATTTTTACCGCTTTGCTTTAAGCGCACAGTTATTGTTTAAGCAACTAAATAAAGCTGGTCGTCGCCCCTTTATATAACGAATGAGTAAGAGTACGCTGAATGAGTCTTTCGTATGCCCTATTTAACATGGTTGTAAACTTTGCCATGCTACTGGTTTTTATCCGCTTTATGCTGCAATTTGCAGGTCTTGAGCGCAATCATCCTTATGTTGAGCCTGCGTATAAAGCCACTCAAATTGTGGATCTGTTTGGTCGTATCTTCCCTACCGTTGGTGCAGGACGGGTGAACTTAGCGGCGGTGATGCTGCTATTTTTATTAAAGCTCATTGACATCTCAGGCAATGCAGCGATTGTGGGTCACAGTTACACGCCCATTCGTTTGTTCTTTGAGGGCACACTGAAGTTAATTCTAAGCTTCTTGAGTGTGGCACGTTATTTGATTATTGGCTCAATTATTATTAGCTGGATAGTGGTATTTACCCAAAAGATGCACCCGATCTTTGAGCTGATTATGCAAATGGCTGAGCCCATCTTAGCGCCTTTTCGCCGTATCACACCAAGCTTAGGTATGTTAGATCTATCGCCTATGATAGCTATTTTTGGTCTACTGTTGATTGAGATTTTCGTTAAGATCATTGCCAACAACTTGTTGCCGATGATTGGCTAATTGCCAACACATCTCTCTTCCCTAAATGCTATTTGTGATGGGGAAGAAATGAAAAAGCAGTAAAATAGGGCGAGTAGGGCAATAAATGAGACGATATGGGCTTTATTTGCATAAAGTTTGCAGAAACTTTGAAATCTGGCTTGCAAAGTCGATTTAGTTTGTTATAATACTCGCCCACAACATGAGGTAACTGGTTAAGTTAGCCAATGATCAAATGTTGTCGTTTTAGCAGTTTCGGTGAAGTGGGTGAGTGGCTGAAACCGCACCCCTGCTAAGGGTGTATACGTTAACGCGTATCGAGGGTTCGAATCCCTCCTTCACCGCCATTTTTTTTGAAAGATTTAAATTTTTAAAAAAATTCAAAAAAAAGGTTGACTACTAAAAAAAACTGGCTATAATAGCCATCCTGTTAACAACAAGTGGTAACACACCAGCAGTTGCTAACACAGTAAGTTAGATAAATATGCGCCTGTAGCTCAGTTGGATAGAGCACTTGGCTACGAACTAAGGGGTCGGGAGTTCGAATCTCTCCAGGCGCACCATCTAACATTACATTAAATCAATCGCCCTTGTTTGGCGATTTTTTTATGCCTGTTAGTTTTTCAGCAGCGCAGTCTTTCTCTCTTCTCTCTTCTCTCTTTTCTTTTCTTTGTCTACCTAACCGTCGTCTACTTATTGAAAAAACAGCTGGGTGTATCGCCACTACCAGTTTGTGTAAAATACGCTACAATAGCGGCTTTGCTTCTTTTGTCACTTATAAATATCGGGTGGTCTGTACAACCATGTCAAAACAACGTCTTTCTAACCTGTCTAAACCTCCCACAGCATCCTCTGAAGAGGGGTTACGTCCTACGGGCATTGAGGGGGTTAGCGTCTCAGGTGAGCCTGAAATCGCCAAAGCAGCCACTCGTGTTATTGCCATTGTCTATGATGGCATGTTGATCTTGGCCTTGTTGTTTTTGGTGGGGACGGTATTGACGGTGCTTGGCACTATGATGACGATGGAGACGGGGGTGACCTCAGATCAGGCGCAGACTTTGCCTGCGTGGTATCGCAATCTGGTGCTAACGCCAGCCTTTATTGTGACCTTAATTGGCTTTTATGGGCTGTTTTGGCGTAGAGCAGGGCAGACGCTAGGCATGCAGACGTGGCGCTTAAAGACGGTCGATAGCCAAGGTCAACTGCTGACTTGGTCTAAGACGGTGAAGCGTATTTTAGCAGCCTGCGTGGTACCTGTGATATGCGGCATGATTGGCTATGCCTTTCATAATTCACGTTCAGCGATGCTGTTTAGTGCCTTTTTTGGTCTGATGTTTAATTACTTGTTTTGCCTGTTTAATCGAGGTGGGTTGGCGGTACATGACATGCTCTCTGGTACTGTGACCCTAAAAATGCCTAAAATCCATCACGAGGGCTTATTTAAATCGCTTAGAAAGAAAAAATAGCCTTTTGTTTATCCTGTTTTGGCCAAAATCACGCCATGTTTTGGGTGGTGAATACGGCATAAATAAGAATGGCTTTCATTAGTCACACGCTCACACAAAACTTAGTCTAACTAAGACAGCAATTGGCACCTGTTATGTCTATAATAATTTGATAAGCCGCTGGTTATAATATAGGTTTTTAGGTTATAGCCAGCTTAGCTAATTTGAAGCATTTATGGATAAATTTTGGAGAGAGCGATGAGTAACAGTAGTGGTGTGGACTTTGATCAAGATATTTTTGCTGCGTTAATTGCTAAGCATGACATTCAGCGCGATCTGTGTGATCAATTAGAAAAACAAAGCGATAACGATAAGCGCAAAGCACTCTATCAAGAACTAAAACTTGAGCTGCAAGCGCATGCGGCGGCTGAAGAGCGCCATCTATATATTCCGGTAATGCAGCACGATGAAGGCCTAGATTTATCACGTCATGCCATCACCGAGCATCATGAGATGGACGAGATGATGGAAACGCTAGATGATGGTCGTATCAGTCAAGAGACTTGGGACACCACCTGTGCTGACTTAATTGAAAAAGTACGCCATCACCTAACTGAAGAAGAACAAAAATTCTTTAAACAAGCCCGCAAAATCTTGGATAGCGATTTGCAGCAGCGTCTGGGGGCATTGTATCAAGTAGAGCATGATGAATTTGAAAAAACCCATGCCAATGATTAAGCTTGTGTGGCCAAAGCAAGTTCAAAAACCCACTTTTTAGTGGGTTTTTTATGGCCAGTATACAAATAAATTGTAACGACCGGTCTAATCTGCTTTAAATTTAAAAAGATAACCGCCATAATAGCAGCCACTCCCGCTCATCTTTCTGCCCTTATACGGTTGCCATTAGCTATTAAGCCTTAATAGTGATGGCTTTTGTGTTAACTATGAGCCATTATGGCGCTAAATTATCCAATTCATAAACCGATAGGTTTAGTGCAGTAAGACAGTGAAACTTTATGAATAACTAAAAAGGAAGTCGCATGGCATACGCCCCGTTATTTAACCCCATTAAAATGGGCAACCAAACCTTTAAAAACCGTGTATTTATGGCGCCTTTGACCCGTCTGCGCTCTATTGAGCCCAGTGATATGCCCACCATATTAGCCGCTGAATACTACTCACAGCGTGCAGGCTCAGGTCTGATTATTACAGAGGCCACTCAAGTGTCGTTGCAGGCCAAAGGCTACGCAGGTGCACCAGGTCTGCATAACGAGGAGCAGGTAGCAGCATGGAAAGTCATTACCGATGCTGTACATGCCAAAGGCGGCAAAATTGTGGTGCAGCTGTGGCACACCGGCCTGGTATCACACAACAGCGTACAGCCTGATAATAAGGCGCCTATTTCAGCCTCTGATGTTGATGTTGGTGTCCGTACTACCTTACGTGATGACCAAGGTGCTCCTATCCGTGTTGAGGCCACAACGCCTCGTATGGCAAGCTTAGAGGAGATTAAACAAGTCGTCGCAGATTTCGCTCAAGCGACCCAATATGCCAAGCAAGCCGGCTTTGATGGTATAGAGATCCACGGTGCCCACGGTTATTTATTACATCAATTCTGGGCGGAGCATACCAACAAGCGTACAGACAACTATGGTGGTAGCCGTGAAAACCGCGCCCGCTTAATGCTTGAGGTTATCGATGCTTGTGTGGCTGCTTGGGACCAAGATCATGTGGGCATTCGCATCTCGCCACTGGGCAGCTTTAACAACGTTGATGTGGGTTATAACGAAGATGAGGCGATTTGGTTGGTTGAGCAAATCAACAGCCGCAACCTTATGTATTTGCATATGTCTGAGCCAGACTGGGCCGGTGGCACGCCTTATTCAGAAGCGTTTAGACAAAAACTACGGGCGGCTTTTAACAACCCTATCGTGGCCGCTGGTGGCTATAGCGCCCAAAAAGCGCAGGATTTAATTGAAGCGGGCTATATTGATGCGGTGGCCTTTGGTCGTGATTATATCGCCAACCCAGATTTAGCAGAGCGTCTCCAAAAAGATGCCGCGTTAAACGAGCAGCATCCTCAAACCTTCTATGGTGGTGGTCTACAAGGCTATATTGACTATCCATTTATGAGCCAATAAGCGTGTCATAGACGCGCTCTTAATAGCGGTCTATATTAAATAACAGCGCACATAAAAAATCCCCAGTCTAGGCTTATAGGCTGGGGATTTTTTTGGCTAAGCATTTGATTTTTTGCCGATTAATTTTGGCGGCTTGGCTCATCAAAATAACGCATTAACCCGTTTAGCAATAAGCTTTCACGGATATGAATGGGGACGGTGAGGTGCTGAGCTAGAATAGGCGCATCTCCTCCTGTCAAGATAAACTCATAGTTGGGGCTGCGGCGTGCAATCTCATTAATGGCACCAACAATGGACAACAAAATCCCGCGGTGCACCGCATCTGAGGTCGTAGTGCCCTCACTGATGCTATTAAAAGTGCCCTCAACAATGCTAATTTGTTTGGTACCAGAGAATAAAGCTTCACGTTGCAGATAAATACTGGGGAAAATATAGCCGCCCAAATGATGGGCATGATCGGTCAAATCTATGGTCAAAGCCGTACCGCAGCCTACGATACATTGGCGTTTTTTATTGTCTACCGCGCCCAAAATCTGCAACCAGCGGTCCACCCCCAATTGACTGGCATCATAATCACTACTGAGCAGTGGGTGGCAGGCATCCACATGCACAAATTCAAAAGCAATATCGAGCGTAGACAGCGACTGAGCCACTTGCGCGTTCACCTCGTTACCAAGTACCGAGGACACACCAATAAACTCAGGTGCCAAATTGGCAAAGCGGTCAGTTAGACCGATTAACAGCTCAGCGGGCGCCTGCAAATGTTGCTTGGCATCTGAGGTGATGATTTGTCCCACATCATCCGTGAGCCAGTATTTTAATCGGGTGTTTCCCAAGTCAAGCCATAGCTTTGCCATAATTGCATCCTTACGGTTTTGTTCGCCTGACAGGGCATGTGTGGCCACAAAAAGTCCTGAAATAGCCCCCTTAAATAAACAAGGGAGCAATAAGAGACGAACAAGCTTTTAAAAAGAGGCCAATAATAGCAGTTTATGCTTAAATGGGGCAAAGCGAAGACAAAAAAAAGACGCCATAAGGCGCCTTTTATACACAATAACGACTTGGGGGTCGCTGAATAGATGCTCTAGCGCTCGCTTAAATCACGCGCTACTAACTTCTTAAGCTCTTCTGGTGAAGACCATAGACCTTCTAAATCATAAAACTCACGTGCTTGGCGAGTCATGATATGTACGATAACACCGCCTAAATCTACTAAGGTCCAGTCGCTGTCTTTCTCACCTTCACGGCCTAGTGGCATAAAGCCTGATTTTTTTGCGGTGGCGCCCACTTCATCTGCCAAGGCGCTGACGTGGCGCTTCGAGGTGGCATCTGCGATAACCATATAATCGGTGACGTCAGTTAAATCGGCCACATGCAGTACGGTGATGTTCTTAGCTTTTAGGTCATCTAAAGTTTCTTGAACCATGTTTAGACAAAACTGTAGTCTCTCGTCACTCATGGGGGTTCTTTGGGTTGCGTCTAATGTCATAGCTATCCTATAAATTATTTTGGGTTTTCTTATATCCGCTTGCTGCCAAAAGCGCTCGGCTAAAGCAGACTAGGCTAAAAGAAAGTTATACAAGCTTGGGTTGAAAATTTAGGTCATTAAGAGGGTATAAGGTTTGCACGTAGAGGTGTTGTAACAGCCATTAACTCAGTAAGAATGATATAAATTATTTTTCATAATATACGAATAAACAGAGCGTGGCAAAGCAGATTTTGCAATATCAAAGCTGCCCTCAGTTATAGCTTGGCGTATGGCGCTACTAGAAATGGGGTCAACACGGTGCGAATCTATGTATATATGGCCCTTTGCGGCGTATTTCAAGTCCTCAATATGTTCAGTGAGCGCAGATTTTAGTTTATTTGGCAGTAAATTAGCAATGTGTTGGTGCGTTTGTAAGTGATCACGGGGGATTACCCACAGATGAGCAAACTCAATAAGCCGGTCGCCATCTCGCCATTGGGGCAGGCTTTGGACATTATCGGCGCCAATGACAAACACTAAGCTGGCCTCAGGATTGGCCTGACGCAATGCTCTGAGCGTATCTATGCTATAGGTGGGCGGGGTTTGCCAAATTTCGTGGTCACAGATTCCAAAGTCAGCGGGACTGATTGCCGTCTGCGCTTTAGCTGCAGTCATCTCATCAATAGCCAGCTGTAACATGGCCATACGATGCTCAGGACGACTGCTGTTGTCTTTGAGCGGTGAGCGTGAGGTGGGCATAAAATAGGCACTCAGCTTTGAGAGGGGCTTGGCTGTGTGTAGATGCTGATAAACATGGGCAAGCAGAGCCAAATGGCTATTATGCACCGGATCAAATGAGCCGCCCAAATAAATTTGGATGGGCCGGGTGGCGAAAGCATGGCGCGGATAAGCATCCGTCTCTAAATGACGACAAGATGAAGGGCTAGAGGCTGGGGTTGTAGTTGTGGTTGTGGTTGCAAGAGTAGGGGCAGGCATGACATATCCAGTCGAAAATCTAGCGATAGTAAGACCAATTTGGCCATCAACAGACACAGTAGCTTATCACAGCGCCTCTATGTTAAAGCAAAAAAGGTTAAAGCAAAAAAATACATAGGGTAAGATGGGGTGTCGCTTGTCTGCCAAACCGCTTGGCTAATATGTAATAGTATCAATAAAAATAGCCGGCAAAGCGCCGGCTATTTTTAGGCTATCAGGTTATCCCTCTGGCAGTTGCCATTAAAATGCCTGTAGCTATTAGCGATACCAACAGTGATTAAATCTCAGAGCTGCTGGCTTGAATGGCGGTTAAGGCGATGGTGTACACGATATCATCAACCAAAGCGCCGCGTGATAAGTCGTTAACAGGCTTGTTTAAGCCCTGTAGCATCGGGCCGACGCTGACGACGTTGGCACTGCGCTGTACCGCTTTGTAAGTGGTGTTGCCGGTGTTTAAGTCAGGGAAGATAAACACGTTAGCTTGACCCGCTACAGGTGAGTCAGGCGCTTTTTGTTTGCCCACGCTAAGCACAGAGGCTGCATCATACTGTAGTGGGCCATCTACCATTAAATCAGGCGCACGTTCACGTACAATTTGAGTGGCTTGTTTGACTTTTTCTACATCGTCGCCGGTACCAGAGGCGCCGGTTGAGTAGCTAATCATCGCCACTTTGGGCTCAATACCAAAGGCTTTGGCAGAGGCGGCCGACTGAATGGCAATCTCTGCTAGCTGCTCAGCATTGGGGTCTGGGTTAATGGCACAGTCGCCATAGACCACCACTTGTTCAGGCAGTAACATAAAGAAGATAGAGGAGACAAGAGAGTACTGAGGGGCTGTCTTAATTAACTGGAAAGCCGGACGTACGGTATTGGCAGTGGTATGAATAGCACCCGATACCAGACCATCCACCTCATCCATATGCAGCATGGTGGTGCCCAATACCACGGTGTCTTTTAGCTGTTCAGCGGCCTGCTCTGGAGAGGCTTTGCCTTTACGGCGCTCAACAAAAGCGGCAACGTATTTGTCTAAATTGAGGGTGGCCGGATCGATGATTTCGATGTCTTTTGGCAGATCTACGCCGCGGTTTTTGGCCACTTGGGCAATCTCATCAGAGTTACCGATAAGCACACACTGGGCAATGCCGCGGCTTTGACAGATGGCGGCCGCTTCGATGGTGCGTGGCTCTTCGCCTTCAGGGAGCACCACACGCATTTTGGCTTGTTGTGCTTTTTTGACCACTTGATGACGAAACGCTGAGGGAGACAAGCGAGGCTTATAGTCGCGCTCAAAGTAAGATTTCAGCCAATTTAGATCTAAGTGCGCGGCCACGAAGCGGGTCACAGTCTCAGCACGCTCCACATCATCTCGTGGAATCTCATTACTGATGTTAAATAAGTTGGTCACTGTCTCTAAGCTATTGGTCGGTACGCTCATAATGGGCAAGCCGGTTTTTAGCGCAGGCTGACACAGCTCAAATACAGTATCGTTGGGGATGATACCACCGGTTAATACGATACCGGCCATGGGGATACCGTTCATGGCAGCCATCGCTGTGGCCAATAACAAGTCATCACGGTCGCCTGGGGTCACAATCAAGGTGCCACGGTTGAAGATTTCACCCACACGCGAGATGGTACGCGCCGCTAGGCTGGTTTTTAACACACGGCGCTGTTTTGCCTCACCTTGGTTAAGCCAAGTGGCATTTAACTGCTGGGCGATGTCCCATGTGCGCGGCACAGACAAGCTGTTGCTAAACGGTACCACACCAATGAGATGATATTTTTCGGTGGCAAAGTTTGGAGAGTACTTTTGCATCGCTTCGATAAATTCAGCATCCAGCTCAAGTGTGGCCTCACCTGGTGCGACTGGCTGCGTATCAAAGGTATTGGGTACGTTATTGGCACGCATTAAGATACTGCCCAAAGTACGCTCACCGGTTAAGCCGCCGAACGCACGCGCGTGTAAGTCTAATTTATCCGCCAATTGCTTGGGGTTTTCAAGGTCAGCCATGCTCACAAAAATAACCTTGGCATCAAGCGCAGTGGCCAACGCATAGTTGACTTGCGAGGCGTAGTTGACTTCCTCTGTGGGCACCAAGCCTTCACAGACCACCACGCCGTAGCCGTCATCTAACTTATGAAAATTGGTAACCACATCTTCCATTAAGTCATCAACATTGCCCGCATTCATCATGCGCTCAACACGCTCACGGGGGATAGACTCAGGCGGTGTTAAGCCAAAAGCTTTGTGCGCAAGCTCACTTGAGCTGTCTAAGGTGTGCTGTGAATCATACGAGTCATCTTGCAAAAATGGCTTCATAAAGCCAGCTTTTATGCCCAAGTAATCGAACGCTTTAATCAGACCAAGACCTGCAGATGTAAGGCCAATACCACGACCGGTAGGGACCAGCAAAATAGTTTGCATCAATCAATCCTTAGTTGTTTTTTAAATGAGTTATTTTTAAATGAGTTGTTTTCAAAAAGTGCATCAAGCCAAAAATCAGCTTTGTGATATAAACCTGCCCGCCCGTCGCTAGGCAGGTTTATGCTTATAGTCCCAATACGGCTCGAGTCTCTTCAGCAATTTGATACTCTTCATCAGTTGGAATGACCCATAATTCATAGCGGCTGTCAGCGGTATGAAAACTGCCTTCTTCTCCGCCATATAACTCAGCATTTTTTTGTTGATCTATATCTAGACCAAAATGACGCATCACATTTAAGATACCGGCACGGATGGTGGCTGAGTTCTCACCGATACCGCCTGAGAATACAATACCCGTCATATCAGGTAGGGCGCAAGACAATGACGCTAAATATTTACCAGCGCGGTAGCAGAACATCTCTACCGCTAATTTGGCGTCTTGTTGGTTGGGATGTGAGTCATCATTGGCGATGGATTCAACAGTACGCATGTCGTTTGAGACACCAGAGATGCCAAGTAGCCCACTTTCTTTGTTCAAAATAGTGTCAATTTGCTCTAGGTTTAGCCCCAACGTGCGCTTGAGGTGAATGTGTAAGCTTGGGTCGACATCGCCGCAGCGGGTTCCCATCATTAACCCCTCAAGTGGGGTAAGACCCATGCTGGTGTCTAAGCTTTTGCCATCATAGACCGCTGTTTCCGAGCTGCCATTACCTAAGTGAGCGATCAGCCAGCCGTGTGGCCCTGATTGTGTGGTTAACTCGCTTGCACGGTGAGACAGATAAGCGTGTGAAGTGCCATGGAAGCCATAACGACGAATGAAGTCTTTTTCATACATCTCTTTTGGAATGGCATAGCGGAAGGCTTTGGGCGGCATGGTTTGGTGGAAAGCGGTATCGAATACCACTACTTGGGGCAGCTCAGGATGGATGGCTTGAACCGCTTCAATACCAATGGCGTTGGCAGGGTTGTGTAGCGGTGCTAGAGCTTTTAGGCGTTTGACTTCTTCGATAACGTGCGGGGTAACTTTTTCGGCATGGCTAAACTCGCGTCCCCCATGCACCACACGGTGACCTACTGCGATAGGAGATTGGTCGCCCAACAAATCCATGATACGCACCAAAGCCGCTTGGTGGTTGGCACCTGGAATGGTCACCTCGGTTTTTTTACCTTCAAGGCATTTGTGAACAATACGGGCATTATCTAACCCTAGGTTTTCGGCTAAGCCGGTGATTCTGTGCTGATTGTCTTCACTAATTAAAGCATATTTGATCGAAGATGATCCGCAGTTAACGACTAACGTTGGGTTACTGATAATGGTATTGCTCATTTTGTGTCCTTACATTAAAAAGTGAAAAGAAAGTAAGCAAAAAAATACACCACAAGAGGTGTGCTCTTTAAGCCATAGGCGCATAACGCCCTACATTATCTTCTACCAACACATAACATCCTATTGGGTGTGGCTTTATATTTGGCCAAGCCAAATTTATTATAATTTCTACACGAAATAAAATATAACTGAGTTGGAGAGTGCCCTAAATACAGCTATGAGCGACTTATGGTATGCGCCTATATTAAGTATAGCTCAGATTAATTTTAAAAACAGCGGGTAAGTGCTTAAAAATAAAAACTTTCTTTAGAGGGCTTATGAAAAACCATCAAAACCCTTTAGGCAAATTTTCAGAAGTTTGGTACCATAGCCTACACTTAATTTAGCAATATAGGCCTAGTTGGGCCCCCATAGGAAGCTGCTCATGGCAAACCGTTACCCAAAAATTTTATTTAACTCAAGCTTAACTGATTTAGTCTGTGAGCGCCTATATTTTGACAATAATGGTGCTCAAATGAGCGGTAAAAATGCACAAAAAAAGGCGCGTAAAAAACCCAATACCCCTATTGTAACTATGGTTATGATGTTGGGGACGCTGATGTTAACCGGCTGTGGTCAAAAAGGGGCGTTATATTTGCCCGAAGAGGCGCCTAGCAATACTGATTTTATGATTTATAAAGGCAATAAGAGTGAGGCTAATAAGGTAAAAGAGGCACAAACCCGCGAGCAAGTTGAACAAGCGGCTGAGCAGGATCCTGAAGATTATTAATGTGCTTTGGGTGCACCGCTTTACCTGTTTTGACATTAATGGTTTAATAAGTTGATTAAACTGCTTTTTTGTTGATTTATACTCTCTGACTTGGACACCTTTATATTATGAGCAACCCCGACTTATCTCAAGCCGCCGTACAACATAGCGAATCTGGTCTACGCATCAATCCTGAAGTCTTTGTAAAAAAACTGCCCACTTTAAGCTATCAGCAAGGGACCTTGTTTGTGGAGCAAGCCTCTGTACAGCAGTTGGCTGAGCAGTATGGTACGCCTTTGTATGTGTATTCAAAGCAGGCAATTTTGGATGCTTATACGGCATACACTACCAGTTTTGCAGCCATTGACCATCAGGTCTGCTATGCGGTCAAAGCCAACTCAAACTTAGCGGTGTTGTCGGTATTGGCCAAAGCCGGTGCAGGCTTTGATTTGGTGTCCTCAGGGGAGCTGGCTCGAGTACTGGCCGTGGGCGCTGACCCCAGTAAAATTGTATTCTCAGGTGTGGGCAAAACCGTCACTGAACTCACAGCGGCGCTTAAAGCAGGTATTGGCTGCTTTAACGTAGAGTCATTAAGTGAGCTTGATACGCTAAATGCGGTGGCAGCAGAGCTGAATGTTAAAGCGCCGATCTCCATTCGGGTCAACCCAGATGTCGATGCCAAAACCCATCCTTATATTTCAACCGGCCTAAAAGACAATAAATTTGGTATCAGTCATGACATCGCTGTGGCAGCATATCAACATGCCGCAAGCCTAGAGCACTTACAGATTGTCGGTATCGACTGCCATATTGGCTCACAGTTGACCGAAATTGATCCGTTTGTGGCCGCTTTGGATAAGGTGTGTGAGCTGATTGAAGCGCTCAAACAAGTAGGCATTGAGCTACAGCACATTGATTTGGGCGGTGGTTTGGGCGTTATCTATATTGATGAAGAGGTGGCTAAGGTCAGTGAGTTTGCCGCCGCTTTATTACCAAAACTACAAGAGCTTGGGTTAAAAGTATTTTTTGAGCCGGGCCGCAGTATTGTTGCCAACGCTGGCATGTTGGTTACCAAGGTTGAGGTGTTAAAACCCACTGAGCATAGAGATTTTGCTATTGTTGATGCGGCTATGAATGACTTAATTCGTCCAGCGCTGTATCAAGCCGAAATGGCGGTCATTCCGGTACAAACAGCGTCGCAAGCATCACAGAAGAGCTGGGATATTGTCGGCGCTGTGTGCGAAACCGGCGACTTTTTGGCCAAAAAACGTCTGTTAAGCCTAGCGGTTGGCGATATCTTGGCCATTACTGGTGCTGGCGCTTATGGCTTTGTGATGAGTAGCAACTACAATTCGCGCCCACGTCCTGCTGAGGTTATGGTGTCAGGGGATAAGCACCAAGTGGTACGCGCCCGTGAGACCGTAACACAGTTATTTGAGACGGAATCAACGTTTGATATAGATTAAGCCATCAACGCATTAAAAAAATTAATCATAATTATCTGCTCAACGTGCATTGATAATTGACAAAAAAACCTGCATTTACTGTGCAGGTTTTTTTATTTTTTGGCGCATCATTCAGCGCTGCCCTTGTATTCATTGGCCATCTAATAACGGCTGTGTGCTGTATCGCTAAGCAAAACTTAAGGGCAGATAAGCCAATTGCCAATACAGCACAGTTAGGCATTATCATTGTGATATTGTGCATGTTAAGATAAGCCATAAATAGAATCTAAGGAATATAAAATATGCTTATAGAGTTTACAAAAATGCATGGGCTGGGCAATGACTTTATGGTCATTGACTTGGTCACTCAGCGTTTGGAGCTGACACCAGAGCTGATTACATTATTGGCTGATCGCAACTTAGGTATTGGCTTCGATCAGCTGTTGGTGGTTGAGCCACCCATGCGTCCAGATGTTGATTTTCGCTACCGCATCTTTAATTCAGATGGTAGTGAGGTGGAGCAATGTGGTAATGGGGCACGCTGTTTTGCCCGGTTTGTACAGGCGCGCAAACTGTCATTCAAGCAGCGTATTCGGGTTGAAACCAAGTCAGGTATTTTGACGTTATCGACCGATAATTACGGCTGGGTAGAGGTGGATATGGGCAAGCCGCGCTTTGAGCCGGCAGAGATCCCTTTTACGCCCAAAGCCATTACTAAAATACAAAACGCTTATCACCTAGATGTCGAGGGGACGCCGGTACAATTGTATGTGGCCAATATGGGCAACCCACATGCGGTTATTAAGGTCGATGATATCTTGACGGCCGATGTTGAGAAGCTTGGCAAAGCCATTGAGTCGCATCCGGCATTTCCTGAGCGGGTCAATGTTGGCTTTATGCAGGTGATGAACCAGCGTCACATTCGTCTGCGTGTCTATGAGCGCGGTGTGGGCGAGACCCAAGCCTGTGGTACAGGTGCTTGTGCGGCGGTCGCTACAGGCATTCGCGAAGGCTGGCTGGATGAGGGCGAGGAGATTAGAGCGCAGCTTTATGGCGGCAGTTTACTGATTCGCTGGTCACCTGGCTATTCTGTGATGATGACCGGCCCGACCGCTTTCGTCTATGAAGGTGTGTTCAGTCCTGATGGTATTATGGCGCAGGCCGGTCTTAAACCATTAAGTTAGGTGTAAGCAAGGTCAGGTCAACCACAGTCATGACAAATAAAGTGCTGGAGAAGCAGCAGCTAGAGGATTCTTTGGCCACCAAACCTGTTTTTGCTGAGCTAGAGGCCTTATTGCCACCAGTGGAGCAGTGGTTAAGCGAGCTGTCGGTGCGTCAGATGTCAGCGCATACCATTGATGCCTATTATGCAGGCCTGTATCAACTGGCCTGCTTTTTGGCGCAGGCTCAGCTCAACTGGACCCGCTGTGATAAACGGCAATTGGCCAAATATATCGCTAAGCGCTTAGATACTGATGCGCTGGCCATCTCTAGCGTGCAGCAAGAGCTGTCGGCCATTCGCCACTTTTATAGCTGGCTTATTGAGCAAGGCCAAGCCCGCATCAATCCCACTACCGGCTACCAGCTCAAGCGTGCGCCTCGGCCGCTGCCCAGTATTGCTGATGGCGACTTAATTGCTCAGCTACTTGAGCAGCCCATGCCAGATACACCAGAGCAGGCTCGGCTGTGGATACGGGATAAGGCGATGTTTGAGCTGCTCTACAGTAGTGGCCTACGTGTGGGGGAGCTGGTCGGGCTGAATGTGGCTGATCTGCGTATCGATGCCAAAGGGGAGCGTGGCGAGGTGCGGGTGACAGGTAAAGGTAATAAAACCCGCTTAGTGCCAGTGGGGCGCCAAGCATTAAAGGCCATTAATAGGTATCTGCCACATCGCAATCTGTGGGAAGAGCGTGGTGATAGGGCTTTATTTATCAGTGAAAAACATGGTACTCGATTGACCACACGAGCGGTGCAGCAGCGCCTAAAAGTTGCCGCTGCCCGAGCTGGTATTGCCCAAAATATGTATCCGCATTTGCTGCGCCACTGTTTTGCCTCGCACATGCTGTCAGGCAGTGGCGATTTGCGGGCAGTGCAAGAGATGCTTGGCCACAGTGATATCAGCACCACTCAGATTTATACCCATGTAGACTTTGATAGGCTGACTCAAGTGTATGATAAAGCGCATCCTCGAGCCTCGCAGGAGAAAAAAACGCCTCGTTAACGCTTAACCAACGTGGCTAACATGCCGCCAGTACTTACCCATAACCCAGTACTTACCCATAACAAAGCCAGATAGCCACCTGCCATCTGGCTTTGTTATTTAGGGTTTATGCCAAGCGATGACAGTGATGGATGGGCATGTTTTGGCGCCAATTTTGCTGCTTTGTGCGCTCAAAGGGAGCAGTAATTAATTCAAATCCCTGCTCAGGCTGCATAAGCTCGGTCTGATTGGTGCCGACCAGCTGCTCACCATTAGCATTCATGATGCTACTGTGCCCCCAAGTCTGCCGCTGCCCACTGGGGATATCGTGTGTGCCGCCTTGAGCTGAGCCTACCACCAAGCACTGAGCATCCAAGGCACGTGCTTGTAATAACAACTGCCAATGCGCCTTACCCGTTTGATAAGTAAAGGCGGACGGTGCGGTTAGAATCTCGGCGCCTGATTGCCGCAGCTTTTGCGCTAAGGCAGGAAAGCGCAGATCAAAGCACACCATCATCCCCACAGACAGAGGCTGAGTCTGAGCTGATTGGCCAAGCAGGTTGGCCATATCGCACTGTGCGACTACCGTGGTATCACCAGGCTCAAAAGTTCTGCCCTCATCATAGCTTCCGGTGTTATCAGCCACTTGCGCTTTAAATAAATGAATCTTGTCATAACGCGCCACTCGCTTGCCCTCAGGCGAGAATAATTGACTGACTTGGCGCAAACGTTCACCAGGTACTGGCGTACCATCAGGACGATACGCACAAGGCAAACTGCCAGCGACAATGAACATCTGATGCTCGAAGGCCAATGTGGCATACCACTGCGACAGCTCATCGAAGCGCTCAGCAAGCTGCTGCTGTCCCCCCATCCGGCAAGCATTCTCAGGCAGCACCAATAGGTGGACATCTTGCTGCTTAGCGGCGATTACAGCACGTTGTATATTCGCTAAATTGGTCTCGATATCAAACTGACTGCTCAGCTGCACACATCCAATGATAGGGTCCATTATAATCGCCTTGTCCTTTTATCTGTGGTTCAAATAGCCTGTGGTTCAAATAGCAATTTGTAGTTTAACTAGCAATCTGTGGTTTAACTAGCAATAGTGACCTTAAAAACTCACGGCCAGCTTATTTGTTTTTTGGTTCAATATTGTATTTAGAGTAGCATGTTCGCTGGTTAGAATCTATCTAGAACCGCTGGCATTAAACGGTGTATTTGTAGAGCAAAGCCACGGGTTATCCATGTCAAGCCCCCAAGCATTAGTAGGCCAGCTTGACCAAAAAAACAACCATAAATAATCAACAAGCTTGTTTACTAAAACAAAGACTTAAGGTATTTTTTAAAAAGCCCATCGCCCAGATATTACCGCTGATTTATGGCAGCAGTTTGTGTTAATGCGTTTATTATAACTAACTAATTTTCGTGATTTTCTAAATAATATGTGCTACTAATAAAGCGGCGTGTCCGGCCTGAGTCGGCCAGCACTCCTCCCTAATTGAGATAAATACCCTTATGATAAGCACTTCCTTTAATTTAGGCTTTAATCTATCCACCACCCAAAAGCTGACACCTCAGATGCAGCAAGCCATTAAGCTGTTGCAGTTATCAAGCCTTGAGCTTGAGCAAGAGGTGCAGATGAAGCTTGATAGCAATCCTTTATTAGAGCGGGTAGAGGACGATGATATTGATGCTGAGGATTTTAACAGTATTGAGGAGCTGACTCGATTGGAGCTTGATGCCGAAGCACAAAAGGAGGTGTATGACCCTTATAATGACGACTATGGCTTAGAGTATCAGGAAGGGGCGACTGAGGATGTATTTAGCGAGTTAGATGGCGATGGCTTAGGTAATTTAGGTGACTTAAATGACTTAAACGAGAACGCGCTGGATGACACAAATAAAACGGAGGGGGATATAGAGCAAAACCAAGCTTTAATCAGTATCACCACCACAGCAGATAACGATCTTAAGGCTGAAGCATCAAACCTAGACACCAGTCTCGGTGAGCTGCCGATAGACACTGAGTGGGATGATATCTATACCCATAGCCCCACTGGACTTGCCGCACCAGACACCCAAGGCATGAGCGATTATCAAGGTGCAACCTCCGTCAGTTTACAAGACCACATTCGCTGGCAGCTCACTTTTAGTAAGCTGTCCTCAGTGCAGTCGCTTATCGCTGATTATTTGATTGATGCTTTGGATGATCACGGTTTTATTCAAATAGACATGGCTGAGCTAAAAGACAGCTTTGATGAAATGGCCAGCTTCTATCAGTGGCAGCAAAAAATAGAGTTAGAACATATCCAACAGGTCATCGAGCTGATTCAAAGCTGTGAGCCATTGGGAGTGGGGGCGCGCAATTTGGCCGAATCATTACAAATTCAGCTGCGTGCACTGGATGAGAATACCCCTTATATGCGTCAAGCGCTGCGTCTGCTAGATGAGCATCAACTGCTTGTGAGTAACAATATTAAAGAATTGATGAGTCGCACGGGTCTAAAAAACAATGAAATCAGCCCCGCACTCGAATTGATTCGTACCCTGAATGCCGCGCCAGGATTGGCTTTTTCTAAAGCGCAGCCAGACTATGGCAGCACTCCTGAGGTGTATGATATCCCTGATGTGCTTGTACAACTGGTGCATAACCAAGGCGGCAGTGAGGCGGTGTGGAAGGTAGAGCTGAATCCAGAGACCCTGCCTAAGCTAAGAATCAATCAGCAATATGCAAGCTTGGTTAAGCGCGGGGATGACAGCCCAGACAACGTGTATCTGCGTGATAATCTAATGGATGCCCGCTTATTTATCCGAAGCATCGAAGAGCGCAATCACAACCTACTTAAAGTGGCTACCTGCATTATAAAAATGCAGCAAGATTTTTTATTACAAGGTGCCACTGCCATGAAGCCATTGATTTTAAAGGAAGTCGCTGAAGAGGTAGGTCTGCATGAGTCTACCGTATCACGGTTGACCACCAGTAAAAGCATTTTAACCCCGCAAGGGCTGTTCTCCCTCAAGCACTTCTTCTCCTCCCACGTCTCAAGTGATCAAGGTGGCGTCTCCTCCACAGCCATTAGTGCCATGATTGAGGCATTAATTGACGCTGAAGACCCCAAAAAGCCGCTGTCGGACAGTGCCATCAAGCAGCATTTACAGCAGCAAGGTATAGATATTGCTCGGCGCACAGTGGCCAAATATCGAGAAGCCATGAATATTGGCTCTTCTACACAGCGCAAGTTAAAGTTCTAGTCGTTAGCGCTTAGCGGTGAGTTTTTTTGAAAATAAGTTTTTGCTGTTTTAGCCTAAACATAACCGAAGTGCAGACCTCATCAAATCGTCACAAAGCCCCATTAGACAAGCAATAGCCGTTATTTAAAAAATAAAAAAAATTCAGATTATAAATGATATGGAGAAAATAACCTTATTTATTTACATTTATTTACAATAATTGTTCTTGTGCAAATGTGTTTTTCATGTCAAATTAAAGCTGTCCCAACAAATGTTTAACTTAACCTAAGTTGCGGGCAAGCGATTCTAATACGGATTTTAGAAGACGCTACAACCAATAATGCTGGAGTGCTATCTTATAGGTTTTTTAAAAAGCTTAGATAATACAAAGGTTTACACAATGACTTAGACAGGAAAAATGACATTTACTAAAAAAATGCCATTGAATCGGTCATTATAAAAAAGTCTCCTTGAGTCAGCGGTAGCTGCTCAAATCAAAAAAGGATGTAAGCATTATGAACATTTCAATTACTGGCCATCACATCACTATTACTGACGCTATGAAAGACATGGTTATGGACAAGCTTTCAAAAGTTGAACGCCATTTCGATCAAATTCAAAGCATTAAAGTGATTCTTTCGCTGGACAATCATCGTACAGATGCCAGCCACAGTGGTAAAAATAACCACAAAGCAGAAGCGCTGATGCGGGTAGCGGGTCAAGAAATGTTTGTACAGTCGTATGATGATGATATGTATAAGGCCATCCATGAAATGGCAGATAAATTAGACCGGCAAGTGCGTAAATATAAAACACGTATTGACCGTAAGACCCGCTCTTCTAAACGTAGAGAGCGCTTGGTTGCTAGCCTACCGGTAGTAGAGCCCGCCGCCGAAGAGTCTTTTGCTTATTAGGTTCTAGCTTAGGATTATTTGATAACCTTGATTTGATAACCTTAAAAGCGGTTAAAAAAGCAAAAATAGGTCATAAACAGGACAAGTTATAACTAATAAAGCCCCTATTCGAAAGAGTAGGGGCTTTATTGATAGCTTAAAGGTGTGTTTGGATTGGTATACGACTTGAACTATAACCAGATCTATAAAAAGTGCTCAGTCCCCAATTTAGCCGCCGCCGACAGCTTGTACCACTTCAATACTCATATTTTGCACTAACACAGTGGCCATAAGCTCAGACTTAGGGATAAGCGCCCCATCAATCTCTACTGCATAACGACCTTGGGTAAGCTCAAGCTCATCTAATACAGCTTTTACGTTGTCTTGCTCAGTGCTAATTATTTGCCCGTTGACGGTAATGGTGTACATGGTTAATCCCTGTCTTTAGTGATAACTGTCCAAGTTTAAGATGTTGTTATTTAGCGAGGTACCAACCTAAAGGCGGTGATGGCCAGCCACACCCAGCCAATAATCATTAAACTGCCGCCAATAGGTGTAATCGCACCAAACCAACGTGGTGCCCCCAAGGTCATCGCAAATAGACTGCCTGCAAAGATAATAATCCCAATTTGTATTAGCCATGCTGTAGTCTGAGTGGTATAACCCAGCTTGATAAGCAGACCGACCAGTAACAAGCCTAGCGCATGATAAAACAAATACTGGGCACCTGTGTGCCACCACGCCAGCTGTTCTGCTGATGCTATGGCCTTAATGCCATGAGCGCCAAAAGCGCCTAATGCAACCGCCATTGCCAAGTTAATGGCTGCAATAGCAATCCAGTTCATAATATGTGCCCTGTTATTGAGATATTAAGTCTGATTAATCTTATAAATGCCTTATAAAATTAAGAAAATTAAGTCTAATTGACAGTGATAAGGGGATATCCCAGATATACCAAAGGCTCTCACTGTCTCACCAGTAAAAGCCTTTATTGCCTAAATGCTGTATCTGCTTAATAAGCATCATCGCTTGGCATAATGACGCTGTCGATGGTCATGGCCTCACGGATTTTATCCATGGCATTTTTTTCGATTTGGCGCACGCGCTCAGCTGAGATATTGTACACCGCTGCCAACTCATGCAAGGTGGATTTTTGTTCGGACAACCAGCGCTGTTCAACGATATCACGAGAGCGCTCATCTAAAGTATCCATAGCATCCATCAAGGCATTGGTGTTGTTCTCTTCCCAGTCAGCATCTTCCACCATCTCTGCCGGATCAACGCCATCTTCCAAGAAAAGCTGCGGCGCATAGTGACCGTCTTCATCATCAGTGGACTGTGCTTCAAATGATGCATCATAAGAGGTCAGACGCGACTCCATCTCCAGCACTTGCTTGCGGGTGACGTTTAAGTCTGCGGCAATGGCATCGGCCTCCTCTAAAGTCAGCTGATTGTTGGTCTTTTTTAGACTGCGTAAGTTAAAGAACAGCTTACGGTGTGCCTTGGTGGTGGCCACTTTGACAATACGCCAGTTACGAATCACAAACTCATGGATTTCAGCCTTAATCCAGTGCACAGCAAAAGACACCAGACGCACGCCTTTATTGGGGTCAAAGCGTTTTACTGCTTTCATTAAGCCCAAATTGCCCTCTTGGATTAAGTCTGCTTGAGGCAAGCCATAGCCTGAATAACTGCGCGCAATATGAATCACAAAGCGTAAGTGTGACATAACCAAGATACGCGCTGCCTCCACATCGCCATCGTCGTAATAACGATGCGCCAATTCTTGCTCTTGCTCTGTGGTCAAGATAGGTATCTGATGCACAGAATTCATATAAGCACCCAAGTTGATACCGGGTGCTGATAGGTTCACCGGCATCGCAGGCACTAAGTCGCGTGTGCTGGTGTTGGGATAGTCGCTTACCCAGTCATCGGCTTTGGCAAGCTCGGGGGTCAGCAGATCATCGTCTATCCCATCATCAAGCTCGTCATAATCTAGAGCCAGATCATCGTCATCTAACTCCGCATCGATATCTAAATCGATTGGATCTAATTCAGAGGTGACCGCTGTAGGTGGGCTGCTTTTAGCCGTCTCTTTTTTAGTTGTTTTGGTTTTTTTTGGAGTAGCCATGTTTTGACCTTCAAAGTAATAACTTTATTGAGATCTATTGTAAAGGATAGCGCACCCTAGTTACCATTGGTTTTGGTAATGATGAGGTGAAAGATTGTATCGAGTTTTTCTAAACTATCGACTGACCCTTGAACACTACTGGTATTCAGGGCTAATTGCAAATTGGCATGGTCACAAAAAGCGGCCAAATCATGTTGTGAATTTGGATCGGTGGCCAGAACATAGATGCTCTGCCCAGGCTGCATACTGCGTAAGGCAACCTTGGTTTTTAGTAGCGGCATCGGGCAGGCAAGGCCGCGACCATCGACCAAGGCGCTAATGGGCGCCGCTTGGCTAATCTCAGCGATGGTGTTCTGATCGGCGGTAGATAAAGGCGTCATTTGCTCGCTCAAAAGCTGTTCAAGTTGCGGATTTAAAGTATTATTTATCATAAATAAGTAGTTTCACTAATGAATAAAAGAAGTTGTGGGTTGTTATAAAGGGGTTATACACTGCGCTGAAAAGGGCAGGGTATTATAAAAAATTACATCCCAGAGACGATGGCATAAGGTTAACCGGTTATGATGTTATCATCAAAGGAAAATCACCTTTTACTATAATAAGTGCATACGAGGTTGAGGTTAGCGGTTACAGACGGGATGTAGGTCATAAGATATTGACAATAGCTCAATATAACTGCATCGTTAATGGCTATAGATAATAATAAAAGCGCTAAAATTCAAGCAGCCGCAGCGCTTTGTTTGCTAAAGTTACAGGCAGACAAGCGTATGATCACTATTAGCAAGGATAACAAATAGAGGTTGAATCTATTGAACTTACCGTCAGGTTTTAGACGTTTTGTCACTTATCATCAGCGTGACAGTCAGCAAAGCGGGGCAGCCGTGCGATTTGTAAAAGTTACTTATCGCCGTTACTGCACAGCCGCTGTCCCTTTATTACTGCTTGGTTTGCCGCTGATGGCCACGGCGGCGCCAACTGCAGCTATCAATGCCACCTCCGCTTCAGCAATAGGCTTTGATAATCCAAATTTTAGCCTGCCTGAACTGGGCAGTGGGGGTGGACGCTTTATTGAAGCCAATCAGCACAAAGTGCTGGGCGAGTGGTCGCTACAGCAGCTTGGCAAAAGTGCACCCTTGTTAAATGATCCGTGGTCACAGGAGCAGCTAGAGAGCTTGGCTTGGCAAATTAATGCCCAAGCACGTAGCCAAGCGCCACTTGCTTTGATGGTCATTAACAATGCCAGTATTAATGCCTTTGCCATTCCCGGCGGAGTCATGGGTATTCATACTGGCACCGTTATTGATGCCAATAGCATGGATGAGGTGGCCAGTGTGATTGCCCACGAGGTGGCGCATTTAAGTCAGCGCCATTATGAGCATAGAGATGAGGCCAGTCGAAAAGCGTTAATGATGCAAATTGGCGGTTTATTGGCTGCAATCGCTGCCTCTGCCGCTGATGGAGATGCAGCGGCGGCGGTGATGATGGGCAGTCAGACCGCCGCGTTAAATGCGCAAATGGCCTTTAGTCGTAGTAATGAGCGTGAGGCAGATCGCATCGGTATGCAGCTTATGGCCAAAGCTGGCTATGACCCTAGAGCCATGCCGCGATTTTTTGCCACCTTAAATCAAAAAACGCAATTAAATATGGTCAAAAACGCCTATTTGCCCAGTTTTATCATGACCCATCCGCTAAGCTCTGAGCGATTAAGTGAAGCACAAAGCCGTGCTAATAGCTATGCCACAGTTGGCCTGCACAACCAAAGTGATCCGCTGACCTTTGATCTTTTAAAGTGGCGTTTAAAGGTGTTGAGTAATCAAGTGACTGAAGGCGATTTGTTGGCGGCTGCAAAGCAAAGTACAGGTGCCACGATGGCGCTGGCTTTTTGGTACGGTAAGCAGGGGCGCTATAATGAGGCGGCGGCTCAATTCTCAAAGCTGAAAAATACAGCTATCAGCTCGACCAAAGACAAAATGGCATTTGACGTGCTGCTTGCTATCAGTCAAGGCCAAGTGGCCGGCATGCAGGGCAATTGGCAACGTACAGAGTCACTGATTACTCCTTATTATAATCTGTATCCTGAGCGCCGTGATACCAAGATGTTATTGGCAGATGCTTGGCTGCAATTGGGTAAATATAATGAGGTGATCAGCTTAATGAAGCCATTGGTTCAAAGCCGTGAATATGATGTTGAAGCCTTATTTAGAATGCAAAGAGCCTATGAGCTACTGGCCACTAGCAACCGGCAGTCTAATACCACGTTGAGTCAAATCTCAGCCGTCAATGCTTTGCGCTATAGAGCCAAAGGTGAGCTGTGGCAAGGAGAGTATAACGATGCCTTGGTGTCATTGCAGCAGGCTAAAACATTGGTGCAGAGCTTTAGTAAAGCCTCCGGCTCAAGCTCAGGCTTTAATAGCCGTCCACTGCTGGCCAGTATTGATAGCGAAGTTGCCCAAGTAAAAACAGCCAAGGAGGTTCGTCCTTAGCTGTTATTGTTGATAGCTTTAGGTCGCTGTTAGTACTAGCCCATTAATGCTTTTTTGACCAGCTGTGACATGACCGCCGCATCAGCACGGCCAGCAGTTTTAGTTTTTAAGGCGCCCATAACCTTACCCATGTCCTGCATTGAGCTTGCGCCTTGGGCTGCGATTTCTTGGTTGATAAGTGCTGCTAATTCTTCATCACTCATCTGCTGCGGCATAAACTGATTGATAATATCAATTTCAAATTGCTCTTTTTGAGCCAAATCATCACGGCCATTATCTTGGAAGACATGCAATGACTCTTGGCGCTGCTTGAGCTGCTTTTGTAAAATCTCTAATACCCCTGCATCATCTAAGTCAACTTTGCGATCAATTTCAATTTGTTTGATGACTGATTGAACATTACGCAGTACTTTTACTTTTTCAAGCTCACGAGCTTTCATAGAGGTTTTGACTTGTTCGGTAATGGTGTCTTTTAACGCGCTCATAATAGTGTCCTATTGTTATGATTATAAAAGGGCGTGACTGCCTTAACTTTAGTAAATGCTGACAGACAGTCATGCTAGATTAAGCCCATAGGCGCAAAGCTGTCTAGTGGGCTCTTGTAAGAAAAGTAGACAAAAACATAAGGGCATAAACAAGCTATTTGCCAAAATTTTAGCACAAAAAAACCACCTATATTATGGCGCCATTAGCAATGCATGCAAGTAGGCGACAAAATAAGGTGGTTTTTTAATCAGTATTTAAAGCAATAAGCTTTAATGGCTACTGATTAGTACATACGAGTGGTACGGATAGACTCGCGCTGTAATTTCTTTTTGTAGCGTTTTACGGCTGCTGCCTTTTTACGCTTACGCTCTTGCGTTGGCTTTTCGTAAAACTCGCGCTTACGTACATCAGATAAAACACCAGCTTTTTCGCAGGCACGCTTGAAGCGACGGATAGCGATATCAACAGGTTCGTTTTCTTTAACCTTAACTGAAGGCATGCAGACTCCTTAAATAAGTAGTGGAAATAAGAGACTAAGGACATTAGTAATGCTGTGTGGTTGGTATTAGCCGCAGTGTCTCAAAAGGGTGCGGCATCAGCTATTACTAGGATAAAAACTTAATAATCTCAATACGTATATTAGATTAAGAGCGAGATTATACTAAAAAATGTGCCTTGTGTCAATGTGCTGCAGCCGCCAATGCTCATAGGGTGACTGCTTTATAGGCTTTATTTTTTCTAGGCTTGGCAAAAAAAAGACAGGCCATTTACAATAAATAGGTTTGAAGCAAATATTTAAACAGTTTATAATGCGATAAAACATTCATTTATAATGAATGATTATAATTGTTTTTTGATATGTCCTCATAGAAGTAACTGATTTTTGGCGACCGCTTGGGTAGTGAGATCGGACAAATTATTGTAGTCAATGCGCTAAAATCTTAGCTGGGTGATAGTGAGAGGCCAGCGGTTGTGATATTATTGCAGAGTCGATTTAGCAGACCTTTATGCCTGATATCATTAGGCTACTGTCCTTATTTTAATCAACCGATGCATCTAGATACTTAACGCTTATGTCCTAGATTGACTGTTTTAACTTAAATAAGACAGCTTTATTAACATAACTTGCGCTTAGCGTATCTACAATCCTTTTAGGAGTTCGTAATGTCATTAATTGCTCAGCAAACCCCAAAAAAATCAGCCGCTTTTCGTGTGACCGCACTGGCTTCTATTATGTTAAGTGCCGCAGTAACTTTGACAGCCTGTGGTGGCGGTGAACATGAAGCCAAAGCGGTTGATAAACTAGATGAGGCGGCGGAAATGGCTAAAGCCAATGCGCCTAAGCCTGAGCCATTAAAACCTGAAGATATTGCGCCAGCTTCTTCAGCCCCAGCTGCCACTGATGCTGCCGAAGGTACGGCTACCGCTGATGCCGAAGGTACGGCTACCGCTGATGCTGCAGGTACTGATGCTGCTGCGCCTACGGCTGAAGGTGCAGCCACTACCACAACAGATGCTGCTGCGACGACTGACAGTGCGACAGCGCCTGCTACTACAGATACTACAGCCGATGCCGCGGCTCCTGCTGCTGACATGGCACCTGAGGCTAAATAGCACAATAGGCGAGTGCTGATAAGTGCTAAAGCGGGGGCGCAGTAGATGAGTGGTTTTGGCGTGACAGGATGTGGTATTAAAGATTAAATAGGGCGCCATCACGGACGCTACTATAGATGTAACATGGACTTTTAACCAGATTTAGCAAAGGCGAGGTTTCTCATGCTAACCATTAACAATCAAAACAACGCTCAATCAAAAGTGGCACCCAAGCTTTATTCAGCCAAAAGTGGCTGGCTTCTTATTAGCGCCCTAACTTTAGGCTTGGCTGTGGGCTGTAGTGGCGGTAATGATACCGAGGCACAGAACCAAGCTGAGCCTAGTGCGAGTGAAAGCATTCCTGCTGATCCTGCAGCCACCCAAAGCGACGCACCTGAAGCAGAAGCTTCTGAGACGATAGAGTCTTCAGAGTCTACTGAGCAAGCACCTGCTGCTGACAGTGAGGGCTCAGAAGCTAAACCTGCTGAGGAGACAACAGCAGCTGCACCAGCACCAGCACCAGCACCAGCACAGTCTGCGCCTTTAGCTGCAGATGCCGGCCAAAAATTGTATGAAGTAAAATGTAAGCAATGCCATGAGCCGGGGTTATTAAATGCACCTAAGTTTGGTAATAACGCGGACTGGGCGCCGCGTATTGCGCAAGGTAAAGAGGTGCTATATAAGCATTCTGCTGAAGGATTTAAAGCCATGCCAGCCCAAGCAGACGGTACGGCAAGTGTCGAAGAGGTGCATGCTGCTGTAGATTATATGGTTGAGCACGCCAGCTAAATGGCCGTTTGAGGGTAGGGGCATTATTGCGCACCGCCTAAGAAGCCATGACCTGCTGATCGGCAACGTTCGGCGGTAAAAATCGCCTTGATAATCTGATAAACTACCGCCATTGTGTATTCACCATGGCGGTTTTTTATCACTGATTAAATAGTGGCATAAATTAAATAGTGGCATAAATCATTTATTAATAGTGAGAGGGTTAGACACAACCAGACTGTTAATAAGTGATAAAGATAAGCACAATCCGCTTCAGAATATACCCTTTAATCACTTAACAAGTAGGTGCTAATTGAAAGTATTAGGTTTAGAGACTTCCTGTGACGAGACAGGCTTGGCTATCTTTGATAGCGAGCTATTGGCTGAGGGCAAAAATGGCCTACTGGGTCAAGTACTGTATTCACAAATTGAGCTGCATGCTACCTATGGTGGCGTGGTGCCTGAGCTTGCCAGTCGTGACCATATTCGTAAATTGGTGCCACTACTTGATGAGCTGTTGGCGCAGTGTGATATCAGTAAAGATGAGATTGACGCCATTGCTTATACCAAAGGCCCAGGTCTGATTGGCGCTTTAATGACTGGGGCATTATTTGGTCGTAGCTTAGCTTATGGCTTAGACGTGCCAGCCATTGGCATTCATCATATGGAGGGGCATTTATTATCGCCTTTATTGGGGCCTAATCCGCCAAAGTTCCCTTTTGTGTCTTTGTTGGTATCAGGGGGGCATACGCTATTAGTGGCCGCACATGGCATCGGTGAGTATGAAATATTAGGTGAAAGTATCGATGATGCCGCCGGTGAGTGTTTTGACAAAGCTGCCAAGATGCTAGGATTGCCTTACCCAGGTGGCCCAAATGTGGCGCGTCTGGCAGAACAAGGTGACCCTCTAAAATATGAGCTGCCCCGACCTATGTTGCACCGAGGACTGGACTTTTCATTTAGCGGCATGAAAACGGCGGTGCACAATCTGATTAAAGACACTCCAGGCTCGGATAATGACGAGCAAGTCAGAGCCGATATTGCCGCAAGCTTCCAATACGCAGTGGTCGATACCTTAGTCAAAAAATGCGTCAAAGCCTTAAAGCAGACTGGTATGAAGCAACTGGTTATCGCTGGCGGGGTGAGTGCCAATTTGCATCTGCGTCAAACTTTGGAGCAGCAGCTTGCCAAAATTGGTGCCACTGTACATTATGCGCCATTAGAGCTGTGTACCGATAACGGGGCAATGATTGCCTATGCCGGCTATCAAAGATTGCAAGCAGGTCAACAAGATGCGCTGTCTGTCAGCTGTGTACCCCGCTGGAACATTAGTGATTTGCCCGCTTTAGCCCAATAACAGGAGAGGCCAGATGCAGTGGATAGCCATCGGTATGGGCGCAGCGTTTGGGGCTTGTTTGCGGGCACTGCTGGGCCGACTTAATCCTTTGCATGCCTGGATTCCACTGGGCACGCTGGGCGCTAATGTGCTTGGCGGGCTATTAATTGGGATGGCCATGGTGGTATTTATGAAAGCGGGCCAGCTGTGGCATCCCAATGTTAAGCTGTTTGTGATGACCGGTTTTTTAGGCGGTCTTACAACCTTTAGTACCTTTAGCAGTGAGGTGTTTGCACTGCTTAATAGTGGTAAGGTTATGGCTGGATTGGTACTGATCGCAGTGCATGTGTTGTTGACATTAACCGCGACCGCCATGGGCTATTACCTCACCCGTTTATGCTTCTAAAAGCAGTTGATTGCAGCTTTAAGGCTTAACCAATTCCTCAAGTAATTTGGCAAAGCCTTGCATGTAAGCGGTGTCTTGGCTGCTTTGGCGGGTGGCGGCAAATAACTGACAATAAATCCCAGTTTTTGGCAAAGAGTGTGCTCGACTGCTGGGATGTGTGATGGGGTTAAGCCTATTATCTGAGCCTTCAGGCGCCACAAAAGGTCGAGTGACCACCCATCCTTTTTTCTCATATTCTGCAGCTACCCAGTCAGGTAGAGCAGCCACGCCGCGCTCACTTGCTACCAACTGAATCAGCATGGCTGTCAGTTCAGTGGTACGAATTTTGGCAAAGCTGGCCTCAGCAGGCGCCATAAACTTAGCAATCACATCCAGCCTTTTGGTTTCTACCGGATAGGCAATCAAGGTTTGATCAACCAAGTCATCAGGTACGATACTTGTTTTGCTGGCCAAAGGATGCGTCGGCGACAATACCAATCGGCTTTCGTAACTAAAAAGCGGCTGATAACAAATCCCTTCAATATCCAAATCACTGGTGGTAATCAGCAAATCGATATCGCCTTCACTGAGCAGATGATGCGGCTCAGGCTCAAAGCCTGTGGCAAAATCTAGCTCCACATCTGACCATTCGCGCCGGAACTGATTCAAAATCGGCATCAGCCAATCAAAGCAGCTGTGGCATTCAGAAGCCAGTCGCAATCGGCCGGCTTGCCCATGTGCCAGTCTTTTTAGGTTGTTTTTGGTACGAGTGACTTGAGGTAATATGCTGTCTGCCAGCTTTAGCACTACTTTTCCTGCCGGCGTGAAGGTTAAGGGGCGAGTACGGCGATTGACCAGTTTTACCCCATAATAGTTCTCCAGCTCTTTTAATTGGTGCGAGACTGCAGACGCGGTAACGTGCAGCTCATCGGCGGCAGCGGCAAGTGAACCGTGGGCACGTAAGGCAGTTAGTGTTTGTAGATGACGAAGCTCAAGCATAAGGGTTAAATCATTGTTATTAGAGTGGTCTCTATTCTACCGCATTCCCCCCTGTATATTCATCCGCTTAATCTATTGACTTGGCCTGTACCATTTAATAAGACGGGCGATAAGTTATCACTTCTTAGAATGTGTATGGGTGTGTATCATAAAAATAACTTGCGATAAGGGTAACTTTTACTTTATATTGGCGGCATACGGTCGAGACACATTACTTTACATTAGGGTAACTATTTATAGAACGCTGCATTGGTGCCTATAAAGACTATTTGAAGTGCCCTAATCTGATTATTAAAAAGTAGGTGGCTTGATAGACACAAGGAGTGTGGCCTGCAACTGTCTTTAACTCTATAGGGATGATAAGGCGAGTTATCGCGGATGTTTCGGTACAACATTGCTTGTTGTACTTATGAATTGATTCGGCAGACCATGATTAGTAAGGGATTGATAAGTTATTGTTTTTTAATGATGGTCAAACAACTTGCTAGACAGGTCTTGCTTTAAGGACAAAGTTATGTGGAAAAATATGGGTTTAACCAGTAAGATTCTGGTGGCTATGTTATTGGGTATCATCCTAGGGTTGATTTTTAACTATACAGGATTGAATGCCGAAGGTGGGTTTGTTAATACCTATCTAGTAAATGGCTTATTTAGTATTGTCGGTAAGCTGTTTGTAAACTCACTAAAAATGTTGGTGGTACCCTTGGTTCTTATCTCACTTATTTGTGGGGTATGTGGTATTGGCGACATCCGTCTATTGGGCCGTATCGGTACCAAAACCTTCTTTATTTATATGGTCACCACAGCTATTGCTATTGCAACTGCTATTGGCCTCGGCTCAATCTTTGGTATCGGTAAAGGCATGAACCTAAAGCCTGAGAATGCCTTTGAAGCCAAAGATGCACCACCATTGATTGATGTTTTCTCAAATATTATTCCCTCTAACCCAATCAGTGCCATGGCCAATGGCGATATGCTGTCTATCATTTTCTTCGCCATCTTAATTGGGGTGAGTATCTTGATGGTGGGCAAGCCGGCCAAAGGTCTGGTACAAAGCCTAGAGCTGATTAATGAAGTTATCTTGAAAATGGTAACCATCATTATGAACCTAGCGCCTTACGGGGTGTTTGCCTTGTTGGTTCAAGCCATGTCTGATTTAGGCTTAGACTTGATGCTCTCGTTATTTGGTTATGTCGCCGTGTTGGTTGGCTCTTTGGCTTTCCACTTCTTCGTCACCATGATGATTATCCTAAAGCTTACCTCCGGATTATCGGTGAGAACCTTTTTATCAAAAATGCGCGAAGTGCAGATCTTTGCCTTTAGTACGTCAAGCTCAAACGCCACCATCCCCGTTAGCTTACGCACAGTGACCAAGCGTATGGGTGTGGATAACTCGGTGGCGTCATTTACCATTCCTTTTGGTGCGACCATCAACATGGATGGTACGGCCATTATGCAGGGTACCGCCACTATCTTTATCGCTAATTTATATGGTATTGATTTAAGTGTGGGCCAGTATTTGATGGTTATCCTAATGTCAGTACTGGCTTCAGTCGGGACAGCTGGGGTACCTGGTGTGGGCCTGATCATGCTATCGATGGTGTTTGCTCAAGTGGGTCTGCCTATCGAAGGTATCGGTCTTATCTTAGGTGTGGACCGTCTGCTTGATATGTTACGTACTGCAGTAAACGTCGGTGGTGATGCGGCTGTGACTGCTATTGTGGCAAAAGCAGAAGGCAAGATGGACATTGATGTGTATAACGATCCTGAAGCGGGTACTAAAGAGGTATTCGATGGCCACATTGATCCAGAAAGCGAGCAAGAGTTTGCTAATGTGATGAGTGATGGCATTATGGGCAGCGAGTATGATGACCTAAAAAAAGGCTAAGCAATCACGGTAACTCATAAAAAAAGCCCCAATTGGGGCTTTTTTTATGTCTGGGCTGATTTAGCGGCTACCTAAAATTCAAGCAGATAGCCTTTATCACCGGTCGCCGTAAAACCACCCACTTCAGGGCATAGGTATCTACACAAATTTACTAGCCGCATCAGCGAATTGACGTAGTTTGTCAGGGGAATAATGATTTACCAGTTCGTTAAAATTAAGCCACTGGAACAATCCTGCCATCACAGCAGGTGCGGTT
>Ga0208300_100193_pt1 | contig 59217 bp, 85 predicted proteins | sample 23_taG_FD_184096 | JGI IMG/M metagenome (GOLD analysis project Ga0208300, IMG submission 184096) | Marine viral communities from Cariaco Basin, Caribbean Sea - 23_WHOI_OMZ (SPAdes) (version 2) | ecosystem: Environmental > Aquatic > Marine > Oceanic | place: Caribbean Sea: Cariaco Basin...
AAAAAAATATCAATAAGAAAAAAGAAAGTGGAAGCACTTTCCGTAGAGGGAGAATCAACTTTACGTAAAAAATCACCTTGCTTAGATGTTAGGGAATAGAGATATTCTGCGTCCGTTTGCTTAATAATGAGTGGTCTTATTATTAAGTAAGCCGATATAAGACCACTTACGTTGTGGCAAACATCGACAAACAGAGCAAGTTAAAACAAGAATGAAGTTAAGTCTTCATTTGGTTAACTTTCACCATAGAAGAACGGGAAACTCCCGTCTTTAGGCGGGAGAGATTCATGGTGTCATATAAATACCTCGTTAAAGAATAATTTATTTTATTATATATAATATTAAATTAAAAATCAATAAATACTTTACTTTATGTGTTATGTTTATTATAATATAAAAAAGTTCAAGAGGTGTCATATATGTTGAAATTATCATTAGAAAAAGTAAGTAAATCAAAAGTTCAACCTTATTTTGAAATTCGTTATTGGAACATTCCCAAAGACTCAATGAAAACATATAAAGAAATTAAAATTGAATCAAATGATTTATCAGAAGCAAAAAGATATTTAACACATTTATTCTTATTAAAAAGAAAAATAGAAAAAAAAGAAATATTAGTGAATGATTTAGAAAAAATAAGAATAAAAAGTAATTACTTGAAATATTTCTATAAAGTTGATGATGAATTTAAAATAGAAGTTGTTTTAAAGCACACACATAAAAATAATCCAGATATTGTAAATATTGAATTTGATTATGCAAAATATTATGATGAATATGGTGTTGAATATAATATTAAAATTGAAGAAATATCAAAAATTTTAGAAGAATTTTAATTATATTTTTGTTTATTTTTAATTGTATTTTTTGTATTAATAGTATTTTTATTTTTAATTAAATTAGATATTGGTTTACCTTTATAAATAGGAACACTCCAATATAAAGCCTGTTCTGATTTGTTTTTTTGTACCATTTTTTTTAAAACTTTATTTTCAATAAAATTCTTATTAGTTATGTATCCTATTAAACTTGCTTCTTGCTTTTTTTCATCAATATAAACACGAACTAAAATATCAGCCGTATTATCTTTTTCTTCCTGATTGATATTAGCAATTCCCTTTTGTTTTGAAATATTAATATAATCAATTTCATTAAAATTTTGATTTTCAGTTTTTCTTAATAATTTAGGATAGCTAAGAAAATCATGATTTTTTATTTTATCAAAATTTATTTGATTATTTTTTTTATTATTTTCTTTTAATCTTGTACTTTTTACTTCAACGATAAAAATTCCTAGTTTTCTCATATCTTTTCTTAAAAAATCTAAAAAATAAAGTTTTCCGTATTTATTTTTTTTCATTATATGATTTATTTTATTTTTAATAGAATTTATATCATTTAAAGAAGTATTTTTATTTACATATAATCCATCAAAAGGCGCATGATTCTCAAAATTATCAATTCTAAAATCATCATAAGGTAAATAGAAATATAAATTATCTTCAACATTAACAAACTTCTCAAAAACATCTTCAGCCTGTTTACCTATTTTGCTATCTGAAAACTTTTCTTTTTCGCTTCTATTTGCTTGCCAAGTATTATTAGTGTTTTTAATAATTTGAGATAAATTTTTTTGGTTATCATTATCTATTTTCAATATTTTAATATCTTTAGAATAAATCATAAATACTTTTTTATTTTCATTATAACATTTTTTTTAATATGTTATAATTTTAATATTGAAAAATTTATTTTTTAAACTATAATAACAAAATTATTAGGAGTTAACATGGAATTTAAAAATACATTGAATGATAAATATATTCTGTCTGATTTTTTAGAGTATATAAAAAAACAAAAAGATAATAGTTTTGATTTAGTAATAGCCGATCCACCTTATTTTCAAATAAAAGGTGATTTTGATTTTAAATGGAAAACTCCACAAGAATATCTTGAATTTTGTCGAAAATGGATTTTAGAATGTAAAAGAGTATTAAAGCCAAATGGAACTATGATTATTTGGGGTGGTGTAGGAGAAAAACCGCTAACATTTGCAAGACTTGCTATTATGATTGAAGATGAAGATTTAATGATAAGAAAAAATTGGATTACTCAATCTAATACTCGTGGCTATGGTACAAAAAGAAATTATATGTCAGCGAGAGAAGATTTTTTGTTTTTAATTAAAAATGAAAAGGACTATACATTTAATATTCCATATAAACAAGAAGCATCTAAAAGAAAAGATCTTGGTGCAAATGGAAAACCAAGAAAAAACAAGTTCAAAAGAGTATCAAATGTTTGGTCTGATATAACCGAAGCAAGTCAAAGCAGTTTAGAAAGAAGTAATCATCCTACAATCAAAGCTATAAAGTTATGTGATAGAATTATTCAAACTCATTCAAATGAAGGTGATAAAGTTTTAATACCTTTTGGTGGAAGTGGAAGTGAATTTATATCAGCCGTAAATAATAATAGAAGAGTAGTAGCAACAGAACTTGATGAAAAGTACTTTGTAGATGCGAAGCAAAAAATCAATAAGTTTTTTAATGAAATATATAAATTAGAAGATGATAAAAAAATAATATAAAAAAATGAGCATCAATGCTCATTTTTTATTTTAAATTTTTCTTGTTTTTCTTTTTTTTAAATTATTTTGATTTTCTAATTTTTCAAGATCTTCAAGTTTAATATCTTTTACAATTGTTCTTCTTGTATTATCTTCGACATTTAATTTTTTTAAATCTTCTTCTTTATGAGCAAATAATGTTGGCATCATTCTATTAGAATGTCCTTCTTTATTTTCGTATAAAGCAACACATTCAAGAGAGAGATTAATGGCTTCTTTTAAATTAGAAACATCAGGTCTATGTTGAACAAAATTTCCATATCCAGCAGAAGTATCAATTCTAACTGTTGAATAACCATAAGGTGAAAAAATATAATAATTCAAATCTTCTTCCATTTTGGATACATATTCCTCAAGATCAGGAATAAGTTCTCTTTCTCTTATAAAAGGTGGAATGAAAAAGTTTTCTCTTGAAACGGATAAGCCATCATCATCTGGCAAGTTGTTAACAACAAATTTTTCAAATGTTGGATATTGAGATGATGGTAATACAAAAGAGTAAATATCAGAAACTGAATATCTATCCATTTTTTCATGTTCAAAATGTTTTTCTTTTACAATTTTGATATCCATTCCACTTTCTTGAAGTTGTTTAATTTGCTCTTTAAATTGTGTTCCTGTATATTTATCTCTGAAACTAATAATACCACCAATATCATAAAACCCCTTTCCGCCTGATTTGGTGAACTGCCTAACACCGTCTAAATAATCAGAAGTCGCATCCTCTATTACTTCCTGTTTATTAGTTTTAGTTAGTTCTGATTTTTTGTGTTTCATTGCATTATATTCAGCGGTAGCAGCTTCAATAACTTGTTCTGTAATATTTTGAGGAATTTGTAATTTAGCATGCTTTTCTTTAATTTCCATAACATTGTTGGCAGATTGTGTTAAAGCTAAATGAAGATCTTTATCTAATTTTTCTTCTTCTCTTGTTTGTAATGCATCTCTGTAAACACTATTGGTGTTTTTAATAAGTTGATTAATATCCATTATATACCCCTTTATTGATTTGATATTTACATTTTATCATATTTTGATTCAAAAAAAACTTGAATAAAGTAAATTTTTATAAAAAAAATAAATTTTTAATAAAGATTTTTTGTTAATAAATCATAACATATATTTTTCAACTAAAATAAAAACAATATATAAAATTTTATTAATTAAAAATTTATAACTTTTTTACTAATTTTATATTTTATATATTCAGGATGATTTATTACTCTATCTTCTTGCGATTGTTTAAAAGCTTTTATCCATTTAAAGTTTTCTAATATGAAACCGATAAGAGAAGGATTTCTATCAATACAAAAAGTGGCAATATCTGCAATATATTGAATATTTTTGGTATTATTAATACCAATTTTTAATCCTTCTTTGTCATTATTTAATATAAAATCAAAAATAATGCTTCTATTAATTGAAATATTTTTTTCTGCTCCATTTAATTCAATAAGATATTCTTGTTTTAAAATAGAATTAAGAATTGAATAATTTTTTTCCTTAATCATTATATTTAAAAAATCATTAAAATGTTCAAGTTGTCTCATGTTTAAAGAGAGAATATTATCAACAACAAATAGATTTAAAAAATTAGAAATAAAATTTATATTATCACTATTTTCAGAATAAAATAAATAATCATCAAAAGCATTAATTATATATTCTTTGTGTTTATTTAAAAAATTGTTTATATATTTCGTATTGTTTTTTTCAATAGCTTCTATAATTTTTTTATTTTCTGGATACATATTAAATCTCTTTTTTAATTGCTTTATTATTTAAAAATAATAATTATTATACTATATTTATTTATATATATCAATTAAATTAAGGCAATTAAACCAATAAAGAAAGCTCCTAAACCAAAAAATAATTGTTTTTTAATGGTTGATTCTTTGTATAATCCTTGCATAATCAACATAATTAAAGGCGTAGACATTAAACCAGCAATATTAATTACAGTAACAGGCAATACATTAACTCTAATACTAGTTATAAATATTTCATAAGCAATATAAACACAAGCCGCGAAAATAAGTCTTTTTTCAGTAAAGATAAACTTATAACTTTCAATTGATTTTTTAGTATAAAAGAAACTGATAATTAACATGATAAGAATACTAAAATAAAGATAAGTAAACCAATGTAAATTAGAGTTACCTAAATGATCAAACACTGACAAAATAACAGCAAAGAATAGAAATATCAAAAATATATGTTGAGAATTCGTTTCATTTAAGTGTCCTTTAAAATAATAAAAAACACCCCAAAGAGTAATTAATATAGCAGAAATTAATTGATATTGAGTTAATGTTTCACCAAATAGAAAAAAATTAAAAATAGCGATAATACCGACACCTATAACTGGAATAAAAGAACGAGAACTGCCAGAAGCTTTTGTCAATTTATTTCCATAAACCATATATCCATAAAAAAATAAACCTTTTAAAAAAGCAAAAATAAGATTAGAAGTATTATTTAATAAATCATTAACTAATGTTTCATGGTGATACGGTATAAGTAATGAATTAGCTATAAATAGCCAAAAACTAAAAAATAATGTGATATGTCCTGCATCATAGAGATTTGCACATGGTTTCATTACAAGTGCCTTAGATATAGCAGCAAAAATTACAAAAATAAAAATAAAATATTGAAAAAGTTCCATTTAAAAATTCCTTAAGTATAAATATATTATAGTATAAATAACAAAAAAAAATAAAACATTTGCAAATTTAATAAAAAAAATATATAATATATCAATTATTTTTAAAGTAGGAATTAAATTATATGGGATCTTTCAATACAACCTGTGCGATATCAAGAGCACCAATTACACCAGAACAAAAAGTTAGAGTGTTTTTTCTGGTAATGGATACACATTCTTATCATTATAATAAGAGAGAAAAAGGCTTATTTTCATTACCTCAAATGGGTTCTAATTGTTACCCTTGGGATAATTTCAAAGTAATAGGTTTTCCATTATTAGCAACTTATGAAGATTGTAATAATTATAAATTTATTGATAAAGATTTAGAGAAGTTAACTCTTGAAGCTATTAATGAAATTTACATTCCAAATATTGTTCAAGAAGGTAAGAAAGAAGAAGATTATAATGAATATCATGATTATTTAAATATTGAAAAAATAAGTAATATGGAAGAATTACAAAATATAGAGCATAGTGGTGCATTAAGAGTAAAAAGCTATCATGGAACTTCTATTATAGCAAAAATGGCAATAATTGAAGATGTATTTCAAGAAATAATAAGACCAGTTAAATATTGTATGGATAGAAGAAACTATCAAAAATTTTCTACAATGGAAGAATATGTAGAAGAAATTTATAATAAAGTAAAAGATCAAGAGTCATTAATGAAAGAAGAAGAACCAGCTTTTGATTCTTTAAAAGAAGTACTTAAAGCAAAAGCAAAAAATGAGAAAGAATATCAAAAAAGTTTAGAAATGATGATGGGTTTTAAAATAGAAAATGTTCTTAGAAAGTATTTTGAAAATCCTGCAATTTATAATGACATTATATCAAAAAAAGTAAATTCCTCACCACCTGAACTAAAAATGAAGATGGTTGAAGCTTGGGCAGTATTTAATTGGGTAACTAATTTTATGCAGTCTTATAATATGGAATATGCACCAGTAATTACTTCTGGTCAAGATTATGATTTTAAACGACATGGGAAAATGTTAGAGAAACTATCAGAAGTGGTATCAAATATTACACCACCTTACAATGATGAATCAGTGACTTTAAAAAGTAAAAAGATAGAAAGATTATCAATATCTTTACAAGAACTTGAAGATAAAATAAATGATTGGTGTAGTCCACAAGATAAACTTTATCAAGATTATGTAAAAATTAAAAAATTAATTGAAGACAATAATGTGGATTCTTTTGATTTAGAAGCAGATAATGATATTAGTAAATTTTTTATTAATAATCATATTTTTGAAATATCAAAAGGAATTATTTATTTAGAAGAATGATATGATAAATTTAAAGTACCCTCAAAAAGAATATATTGAAGAAAAATTAATTCATCTTTCAAGTAAAGAAATTCTTGAATATATTGAAGATAATAAAGAAGCTGAATTATTTATAATTCATGGTATTATTTATTATAATAATTTAGACAAAATTGAAGAAGTATTAAATAAATTAGAAACAAAAAAAGACAAGTATAAAAAATATTTGTTTTTTGTTTCTGAGATGGGGTTAGGTCTAGATAAATTTAAATACTTTTTATCTAAGATAAATAAGGTTAATTTGTCACTTGCATATGATATAATTACAGAAGAAAAAGAAACAAGTTCTTATGACTGTATAAAATGTTTAATAAATTCAAATAAGATTTCTTATTCAAAGATAATGGATAAAAATATAGATTTCGTAAATAATTTATTCTTATATGATATAGAGCAAACATTTGAAGTAGTAAAAGAAGATGAATTTCTTATGAATATTTTATTGCATAATATAGAAGAAATGGAAGAAGCAAGCGAAATAAAAAAATATTTAATTAAAAACAAAATAGAGGTTTTTTAATATGAAAAGAGAAGATTATGAAGATTATGATAAGAAATTAAATTTATCAGAAAAGCAAAAAGAAATATTGCTTGATAAAATTGATAATGATTATTTATATTTTAATGCAAATCCTGATATGGAAATAGAAGGATTTAGTGCTGCTTTTAATAATTTGTATTGGCTTTTTTTAGGCGAATTAGATACAAAAGATGAATTTTATGATGATGAACACGATGAAGTATTAAGAATTTCAGTTATTGATGATTTAAAATTTGAAGATGATAAAAAAGAAGTTATAAACAGTTTTCTTGAAGATTTAAAATCAATATTATCAGAAGAACAGTTATCTGAATTAAAAAATATGTTGGTTTCTCTTTATGTACGTCCAAAAAAATTTATAGAAAATAAATTTTATTTTAAAAATAAATATCAACTTGGAAAAATTAAAGCAGAGCTTTATTTATTAAAGGTTTTAAGTAAATAATCAAAATAAAATAAATTATATTAAAAAGAAAAAATATAAATAATTTTTAGGAGTAAATATGAAAGAATATAATTTTCAATTTCCAAAATTTGGAAAACTAAAACTACATTCAATTTGGCAAAAAGGTAAAAAAGATTTAAGTAATCGCTATCTTTTTATTAATGAAGAAGGTAAAGAAATGATTTTATGGTTTTCAGCAAAAGATTTTCCACTGAAGGGTGGAGTGCAGGTTAAGTGGGTGGATATTGAAAAATCTAATTATAAAACAACAGAGCATATTAAAAATAAGGTTTATAATTATTATAAATTAAAAGATCAAAGTAATAAAGAAGTTGAATTAGAAAAAGAAATAAAAAACTGGTTAAATCCAAACTCATTATTTCCAGAAACACTAAATTCATATGGTCACGTAACAATTGATAGAATAAATTATAAACCTGTTATTTATTAACAGGTTTTAACATTTTTTTAATAATATATATTTAACAAAAAACAAGGAGATAAAAAATATGTTTAAAAGAAAACTATTAGCAACTATAGTAGGTGCATTAGCACTAAGTTCGATATCAGTAGCAAATGCAGTAGAAGTAAAGGAAACACATGATTATTCTCATAGAAGCGAAGCAAATCAATTAAGAGATGAATATAGAAAGCCATTAGAAACATTAGACTTCTTTGGTATAGAGACAGATGATAAAGTAGTTGAAATTCTACCAGGTGGCGGCTGGTATACTGAAGTTCTTGCTCCTTATCTTTCACAAGGTGAGCTTGTAGCAGCCCACTATCCTGCTGATAATCCTGTTGAGTATAGAGCAAGAAGTAGAGCAAATTTTGAGGAAAAAGTATCTAATAGTGATGTATATAAAAACGTAGTTGTTACTGATTTTGCTTTTGGTGAGTCTGTATCCGAAGAAGCAAAAGGTGCTGATGCTGTTTTGGTATTTAGAGCATTGCACGGTATGCAAAATCAAGGTACATTAGCAGAAGCCTTTGTTAAATTTAAAGAAATGTTAAATGAAGATGGTGTATTAGGTATTGTACAACATGAAGCACCAGAAGGTTATTCAGCGGTAGAATCAGCGAAAAAAGGATATCTACCTAAATCACACGTTATTGCAGTAGCAGAAGCAGCAGGTTTTGAATTAGTATCTGAAAGCTATATGCATAATAATCCAAAAGATCATATTTTAAAAGATAGTGTAGAACAAGGTGTTTGGGCATTGCCACCTTCACTTCGAGCAGAAGGTATGGAAGAAGAAATGAAAAAAGTAGGTGAATCTAATAGAATGACTTTACTTTTTAAATTGCGTTAATACATAGTAGAAAATAAGAAAGCCAACAAATGTTGGCTTTTTTTATTTTTTAAATTCTTTAATGATTTTATTTATTGCTCTAATTCATAACTTTTTAATTAATATATAAAAGTTGCAATTTTTCATTATTTTTAGAATGGTTTATACACATATTAGATTCAGGTTCAAAATAAGAGTTTTCCATACAAAATGATCTTTCATTATCTTTTACTTTTGTTTTTTCTAAATTATTTAAATTCTTTAAAACAGATTTTATTGTATTTTCAACAACAGAAGAATAAGATTCACAACCATCAATACTATTAATATTCTTATGTTTGCAATAATAATTGCTTCCTGAATTATTATCAATATTAGTAAAATAAGTTAATCGACAATTTAAATCCATTTTACATTCCAAATTTGCTTGATATTTAAGAGAATCAAAATCTTTATCTTTTAAATAAATCAAACAATTAATATCTTCATTATTCAAAACACAAGTTTGATGTTGTCTAATAAAACCATTAAGATATTTATTATAAAAATTATAAGCTTTTGCAATTGATTTTAATTTAGGAATAGTTTCTTCATTTTGATATAAATGATATAATGCTTCACGATCAACAGTCGGAAAAAGTCCATTATCAATAAATCCCATACTTTGTCTATCTAATCCATATTGATTAAAGCCTTCATGATCATAAAAAACAGTATTAGAATAATCATTATTTTTTTCTAATGGTGTAAACATGAAAAATAATAATGCTGCTATACTAAATATTGTTATATTTTTAATAATAATTTTCATAAATTTTCCTTAAATTAATTCAAGTTCTAGAATTTGTCTAATTTTTTCTTTAAATAATAGACAAAATTCTTCTTCTTTATTATCCAAAATGTCTACTTCAATAGAGGAACCACGTTCTGGTGCAGTTATTATCCAAAACACACCTAATGATTCAATATTAAATTGCCAGCAATACAATCTACGATTGGCAGAGTCTTTTGTGCAAAAATCTTGTTTACCTAATTTATTTAAAAGAAATTTTTTATTATTTCTAAAAATTTTACTTACTTCTTCAAGTATCTTATAGGATTTTTCTTTATTTTTTGAGGTAGTTGCATCATGATAACAAGAATCAATCCATTCTCTTAAAAGTGGAATATTTTGGATAGGTGTTGAATTTGAATTTTCGAATTCTATAAGTTTTTTGTTTTTTGACATAATAAATATAACCTTAAATAATTTGTTTTATAATACCAAATAAACAAAAAATAATCAAGTTATAATATATAGTTAATCTAAATATTATTTTTTTATAATTAAGCCTTATTTATATACTCATTACAGATATTTTTTTAGTTTGTTTTTTAATATTAACATCTCTTTTGTCTTCTAATAAGAGTTGTTGGTTATATTGACTTGAAAAAACAACAAACTCTCTTCTTTTCGTTTCATTTTTTATATATTTTTGAAATTTTGGAATAGTAACAAGACACCAAATGAAAAGTGATAAATAAAAAATAACAAACTTATTTAAGGTTTTAATAAAGTCTTGTTGAGCTATTATAAAATCAGTATTATCAATATTATTTTGATAATTAAATATTCTAACTTTATCATTTTTAATTGATATTGATTTTAAAATAATATCATTTGTAATATCTCCCTTATATAAAAAATTAGAAAAAGTATTATTTGTACTTAAATAATTAACATTAATAATATTAATATAATTTTCTTTTTTTCGTACAACAAAATTTTCTGAATCAGTGGGTGAAAACAAAATATTATCTGAATCTTCGAATTTATAATAGTTATTTAAATCTTCATGAAAAGAATAAAAAATATCTTTATTATTTAATAGTTTTTCATTTAAAACTAAATGGTTATTTTCATCTAATACTTGAAATAATAAATTATTATTTTCATTAGAATAAATATAAGTATAATTTTCTTTTTGATATTCTTCTAAAATTTTATTTTTAACAAATTCTTTAATTTCAGATTCACTTCCATTTTCAGGATAATTATCATAACCATTAAAAGAAAAAGACCAAGTATTATTAATATATTCATTTTTAAATTTCTCAAAAGAAACTGCATTAACATTTTTGAATTGATATAATGGTTTGTTAATTTTTTTTGATAAATTATATATATTATCATTAAATTCAACTCTATTATATTCTTCCTCTATATGATAACCGAGTGGCGACCACCCCTTTAAAAAATCAGAAATAGAAAAATCTTCAAATTTTGAAAAAAAAGATAAAAAAAGAAGTAAAAGAATAACATTATATCCTATAAAAAGTAATGAGAATAGTTGAGAAAGAATTGCAAATTCGTACTTGATATTGCTCCATAATCCAAATTTAATATTGTTTTCTTTTTTCAATTTAAAATAAAGTCTATTTTGATATTTATTTTTTTCTTTTCTAATTTGAGGTTTTAAATAAAAATAAGGAAAAAAATTAATTAAAAGCAATAAAGACTCTTTTGGTTTCTTTATGTTAAATGATTTAAAGTAACCTTTATCATATACATTTAATAAAAAATTTTCATAGCGTTTTAAGTATTCTTTTATTTTTTTCATAATTTATTCCAAGTATAAATGAAAATTGTATATAAAAAAATAATTTATTCAAACTTTTAACTTAGATTTAGGCTTAATTTTTATATTTTTATTTTGAGTGATATAGTCTACAACATCAATTTTTTTTCCAGATTGATCTACAGATTTTTCTAAATGTCCTATTGCTATTCGAGAGCTATTTAATGTTTTTAATATATCTTCATCAATAATTTCTAAATCATACATTTTCTTATATCTTTCAGCAAAATCGTATTTTATATTATTTGAGGTAATCATAGGCGTATAAATTTCAAAGTTATTTGAGCGTATAATTTGTGATTTAAGTGCTTTATTAATCTTTTGACAACTTTCTTTTGATAAGTTATCTAATAATTCATTATTTTCACTAAGAGAATACAAAGATAAATGACAAATATCATCAATCAAATGAGTATTACTGTTAATAATATTGGCAATATCTTTAACTAAATTATCATTAAGTTTATTTATATTATAAATAACCTTATTAAGATGTATGTCTCCTTCTTTAATAAAATCTAAAAATTGTTCTTTTACTTTATTATTAGGATTTTCTTTATTAAAAATATGAGAGACAGTAGCGACTAATTTTTGATCTTTACTAATACTGTCTTCTTTTAATAAATACTCACTTACAGAGATTAAAGAAGTAGCATTAATATAAGGTAGTTCTCTAAAAGGTTCGTTAAATTTAGTTAATGAATTTTGATATTTAACAGCTTCTTGATTTAATACATCTAAAAAAGCATTTTTGTTGCTTTCGAAAATAAGTAGTTTTTCTACATCATTTAAATTTTCAAGTATTTCACCAAAATTTTTATTTTTAAATACATCACCAAGTGCATAATTACATTTATTAGAGAAGTCTTCATCAAAATCATCATAAAATTCAGGATCTTCCTCATAGTATTCATGTTCTATATTGCCTTCTGAATAAGGTATAAATTCTTTGATAAAGTTATCAAAATATAAACAATCTTGTATCATCTGAGAATTAGAAAGTTCACCATTGTTATAAAGCTTAAATCTTGCTAAACTTTCTTCAATAAGCATTTTATCAATTAAAATAATATCAGCTTGTGATATAACTTTTTGTTCTTGCCCTTCCATAATTTCTCTAAAAATATTTAAAGGATGTTTAACATTGCTTGTTAATAAATCAGGAGATTCTAATATATTTTCCTTATAAGATAAATTTTGTAAAAAAGTATCTATAATATTTCTATTATATTCTGTTACTTTGTTTTTAATTTCTATTAAATCATCACTATTTATTTTTTCATATAAAGTATTTGAGCTTAATATATCCTTATTACTTTTATCAAAAGCAGCCACAATATCATTTGCTGATGATATTGTGAAAGAAAATTGTCTCAATTCACTTTCTTCAGGTTCGTTAAAATCCCAACAAAAAACATGACATCCTTGAATGATAGATTCTTCTGTTAATCTTTCATCGGGATATTCATTAGAGCTTAAATATTCACCTTCTTTTATTTTTTCTAAATATTCATCATAATTATCTTGATGAGTTGAAATACACCATTGAGAAGAACCAAATTCCTTTGAACCTTCAAAATTTAATACTTTGGCATAAATTTTATTATTTTCTGTTTTTATAATATCTATATTTTTTGATTTATTAAGATCTTCAAGAACAAACTCAAAGCTTTCAGCATATTCCCTAATAATTTGTTTTAAAGTATTATTTAATTTATCCACTATTTTAAAAGAAGCGACTTTACTTAATTTTTCTTGAATTTCTTCTCTATCTAAATTTTTATTTTTAATTGTTTCAAAAAGTTTTAAACTATCAGGATTAACAACAGAATATGTTTCTCCATTTGGATTAAACTTGTTATTGACAATTAAATGTTTATAACTTTTTAATAGGCTTTTTGCGTACTTTAAAGTATCATTATAATGAGTTATTTTTTGAACACCATCAAGAATATCCTCAAAAGAATTGCAATCTTCAATATTAAAATAAAATTCATCTTTATATAAGGAGTCATTTATTTTTTGAATTCGTTTACTATGATTTTTTAAATTATGATGATATTGATAAATAAGTGATTTATATTCATCTATTTTTTTTATGACATTTTCTTTGTTATGATTTTTTTCTAATTCTTTTTTAGTGCAACGTTTAAGAGTGTCAATAATTTGTTTGTAATTTGATTTAACATTAATATCAATATATTGAAAAAGCTCTTCTTGGGTATTTTTAGGGATAATATGATTAAATTGTTCTATATTGTTATCAATATACTCATTAGCTAATTTAAGTGCTTCTGGTTCTATTTGTCCAAGGTAAGATTCTGCTTCTTCAATATTTTCAGAAGGATTAATATAAATTTTAGAGGTAATATTATTAACAAATCCCACTTCTATATCTTTAGGTTTTCTTTGTCCATTTACGTCATAAACAAACTGTTTGTTATTAGGAAAATAAACAATGGCATGTGAAGCTTCAAAAACGTCCTCATCAAAAAAATCATCGAAGTAATCAGCCCCGATTAAACCTATTTTTAAATTAGGATTTCTTTGTTGTAAGGCGAATGCAAATTCTAAACAGTACCCTTTTTCAAAAATTTCTTTATTTATATTATCAGCCATTTTTTTGTAATTTAGTTATTAATTACATTTTAGCACATCAAAAAAAATATAAAATAATTAATCTTTTAAATAATTGTATTTTTTAAAAAGAGTATTTAATAGGCTATCAATTTCAAGTATTTGCATACTTGTACAAAGTGGTTTTATTTTTTGTTTAAGAGCTAAATGAAACTTTTCGTTATCACCTCTGATAACTAACATTTTAATGATTTTAGTTTTTATATCACTAATAATTTCTTCTTTATTATCATTATCTAATTCTTCGTTATTTAATTTAAAGATTACCTGATTTAAATTATTAACAGTATCCTTTCCAAATAATAGAGATTGTAATTCTTTAAATAAACGAAATGATAAATCAATGGAAAGAAAATTGTTGAAGTAGTGTTCCTTTATTTCTTTTTCAGTTTTATTTTTAAGTTTATCTTGTTTTATATCGAAATAAATTTCAATAAGAATATCTAGAAATATTTTTCTTAAACTATATTGTTTTGTTTTAATATTTATAGGTTCTGGAACATTTGTTTTTTCAATTACTTGATTATTTAAATTAGATAATTTTTCAAGTTTTTTATTAAGTTTTTTTATATTTATTTCTAATTCTTCATTCTCTTTAAAAAGATGTTCGATAAATTTTTGATTCATTTCAATTTCATCTTTTTTTATAATAACACTTTTGTTATCTTTTAAAGAATTAATTTCATTTTGTAAAGAAAAATTATTTTTTTGAAGAGAATTTATTTGTTCTTGTTTATTTTGAAGTTCTTTTTGAATTGCATTAAGTTTCTTTTCAATACCAAAAGTACAACCAGTTAGATTATAACATTCTCTGAATCCAAGGTGTTCTATTGTTTGTATGTTAATGATATTTGTTTTATTTTCTTTATATGTTGATATTATTTTTTTTAAAAACTCTTTTTCAACATTATTATTAAATTTTTGAAAAGTACTATTCATTACTTTCTTTTCAGAAAAAGATTGCAAAGTTAGCATCTTTTTAAAGACAACGGAATATGGACATTCTTTACAACGATTAATATCAAATTCAATTTTATTATTTTTATCCATGAATACCCCCTATATTTTTTTCATTATTTTAACATAATTATAAAATTTTTCAATAATCGGAAAGTAAAAACAGAAAAAAAATATAAAGTTGAAGTATAAAAAATAAGAAAAATAAATTGACTATATTATAATATAATATATAAATAAAAATAAAAAGGAAAACAAAGTGACAATATACACAATAATAGGATTTGTAGGTGTATTTTTATATCTATCAAGTTATTTTTTATTATCATTAAAAAAGATAGATGGAAATGGATCTAATTACATATTAATGAATTTATTTGGAGCTTCTTGTGTTGTTGTTTCATTAATAGAAGAGTTTAATGCTCCTTCGTTTGTAATACAAATTACTTGGATAATATTATCTATTATAGCATTAATAAAAATATTTTTTAGTAAAAATGAAATAAAGAATGAAATCATTGAAGAATTAGAAGAAGTAAAAGAGGCAATTGTTCAAGAAATACAAGATAAAGCACCGCAAAAAAAATAATTTAAATAAAATAAATATATGTTAAAATATAAATATAATAAAAAAAGGAAAAGATATGGCTGATACTGGTTATTATATTTATGCGTTTGATCGTGGACAATTTTGGAAAAAAAATCAATATGGGTATACAAATGATGTATTAGAAGCGGGATTATTTGATTATGAAGACGCTATTGATATATTAAAATCTTCAAATCAAGTAGCAATTGAAGCTGAAATGGTACATGTATCGGATTTAAAAAGATTAAGTTCTATTCAAAAAGAATTTGGAACTAAACAAAAAAAAGATATGTTGGATTGTGTATTAGATTTAACTGAAAAATATCATCAGACAAATCCTTTAGAAATGGTAAAAGATAGATTAAAAGAAAATGGTTATTATGCAGAAGAAGATATGTATCAACATTTAAAAAATGGTGAAACAAAATCATATGCATTATATCCGTATGCTCATAATAAAGGTTTGAATGTTGTTATAACAAGAATGGATTCTGGAAATTATGAGTTAGTTATTAATAAGATAGGTATTGAATCCAAAAATAATATTATTCCTGAAATAAAGAAAAAGAATAAATTAAAATAATTGACAAAAATAATAAAACAAATATACTAATTTTAATATTTGGAAAAACTTAATGAACAAAAAATCAGAATTAGTATTAAAAATAAAATTAAATGAATTATTTAAAGAACCTGAAGATATCACTGCTCCAATTGAAATGTGTGGTAATAAGTTAATAAATCAACTAAAAAAATATTCAAAAGAAGAAATCGACTATATTTTAAATGACGAATATTATTTAATAAAACTTGTATCAAGATTAAATGATTATCCACAATCAATGTGGTCAGGTAGAATGTTAAAATTATTTAAAATAGTAATAAAAACATTAAAGGATGTTCAAGAAAATTTAAATATAAAATATAGAATTACTCCAAGACTTTTAATTAATGCATTGGATATTGAAAGTTTAATGGAAATATCAAATTTTCTTGAAGATAAAAAAAATTCTGAAGATTTAGTGGAAGAATTAAATAAATATATAGAAGACTTACCTGGTTTTATTGATAAACAAACCCCTCTTACAGAAAAAACAATAACTCAACATAAAATATTAATGTTACAAGTAGTAGAGAAAATAGAAAATTTAGAAGATTTTTTTAATTATAATAAAAATTGTTTTATTAACTTGAAAAAATTAAAAATGTATGAGAAAATAAATGACTTTTGATATTGGAGTTGTTATGAAATTAAATGAATGGGTGACAAAAAATTGTAGAACAGAGGAAAAAAAGAATTATAGTAAAGGGTGGTGGAATTATATTGAATTTATTAGAAAAATAGAATCAAAAACTAATGCAAAAATAGAAGTATTTTCAGAGTATGAAATAATGACACCCCCACCTTCAGAATTTTTAAAATTGCCATTAATTAAATTATCCTATTCAGATGCTGATATTTATATCAAGGAGGATTTTTCTAATGGCGGTTTTCTTGATTGTTGGATGGTATCTGTTGTATCTAAGAATGAATTAAATAATATTAGGAAACATATTAATGATATAAAAACAAAACAAGAGTTAAAAGAAATGGGTTTTTTAGATAAAGTATATAGTAAACAAATAGAAGTATTTAAAAAAGAAAATTTATTATTTGATAGTTATAATGAAAACAAAAAAAAATTCACCTTCACAGTTGAAGATGAATATGATTTATATACAGCGATAAATATAATAATTAAAAATTAAGCCAAGATTAACTTGGTTTAACAGTTTTTTTGTTTTCAGGTTTTTCATTAGAAAAAACACCACTTTTAATTTCGCCACCAGATTTAACAAAAACAGACATTCTTCTTATTTTATTATCTTGATATTTAGATTTTTTAATTTCATTATCAGCTATTAAATCAATCAATTGTTCAGCATCATCAGTATCAGCACCAATAACGTTATAAGACCATTCAACCTTTTCTGAGTTTCTATGATCACCATCGAAAACAACAAATGTTAGAGAATCCATTCTAATTAATTGGTGAGCTAATTCATCCGTTTTGTCATTTGAATAATTTTCTTTAATTTTTTTAGAAAACTCTTCCATATTAATAGTTGAATCATGTTCTATTAAATGTCCAAAAGCATTAACTGCATGTTGAAGAGTTGCAGTAGCTTTATTTGTCATACCAGCAGGTAGCATAAATCCGTTCATGTCTCTCTTGATTTGTATTTTATTTGAAAAAGGTCTATCTGACATAATATCTCCTATATTTTTTGTTTTGTATTATTTTTAATATCTTGATTGGGTTTAAAGTCTTCTATTAAAACAAATAATGAATTAACTCTATTTTCTGTTTTTTTGCTAACTTCTTTTGATTGTTTTAATATCTCTTTAAAATCTTCGAGTTGTATCTTTTTTAGTTTTTCATATACATTAGGTTTTAATAACTCAAGGTCGTTGAAATGTTTTTGAAAAGAAATTGAATCTGTTTTTAATTTAACATTATTGATATTTTGGGATTCAATAATAGGATTTGAAGTTCCCCAAACCATGTTTTCAATCCATTGCTCTTTATCAAATATATCATTTGAAAAAGCAAATTGAGTTTTTTGTTGCGCTTCAATAACAGATAAAAAAAAGTCTTCAAATTTTTTGCATTTTTTTGCACTTTCAAAAATAACATCTTCGACATATTTAACTCTTTGACTCATAATAATTCCTTTTTTTTATATTTTAACATAAATAATACTTTAAAAAAGTTTTCTAACATGATAATGTAGTTTATTATGTTTTTATATAAGAGAAGTTTTTAATGAATAAGTTTTTTAACATTTGTATAATTTTTTTTAAAGAGTTAATATACTACGCTCTAGTTGTAAGTATAATGATTTATATATTTAATGTTGTTAATAATTTAAATAAACAAAAAAATATAGAAAAAGGTTATCAAGAGGCTTACTATTCTTTATTTCAAGATTTACCAAAATGTAAAAATGATTCTGAAATAAAAGAAATAAGTCGTGTTAAAATATCAAGTATCAACTATAATAAAGAAGAAGAATTATTATGCAAATTATAAAAAAGATAATATATTTTTTACTCTTATTGCTTTTATTAGTAATTGCATTTAAATTCTATAAATACTCAGAATTAAAAAGAGACAAATATCAAGAATGGGGAAAAGAAATATTTAAAGAAGAACTAATATTTGAATTGAAAAATAAAAAGTTAAATAATTGTATATATAAAAAGGAGTATAAAGAAATAATAAAAGAAGAAGAATTCAAAAAAATATGTATTAAAAATTAGAAATTTTGTCTACATTTTTTTGTATATCTGGAATATATATTAAATTTTCTTTCTCAAAGTTCATAAGATATTCATTTAAATAATCTTTATGTATAATGAAATAATAATGTTTTCCAGTTTTCTGATATTGTATTTGACCTTTATATTCAAAATTATTATTAATATATATGGTTTTTTCTAAAATATAATAATTTTTCCATTTATTATTTTTATTAAATACTAGTTCAATATGACTAATATCTTTAAAAAGTGTATTGTTGAAAATAATACTTTCTTTTAAAACTTTTTTATTAACAGCTTTTTCTATTTCATTAAAATAAAAATATTTTTCATAATTAATAAAACAGTTGTTATAAGAATTATAAATAGGTATGCTATTAACAATATTAGAAGGTATTTCAATCATTTCTTGAATGAATAAATTGAGTCTATTATTAATATTTTTAAATATATCAATTGTATAATAATTTTTATTTTTTTCAATATATTTAAAAAAGGTAAAACTAAATTTATCATCTATTTTAATTATTTTTTCATTATTTTTTATTTTATAAAGTATATAAAAAAAATTAAGAAATAACTGAATATTTCTTAATTTAGAATAATAATGATATTTGAATTTATGAACTATGGAAGATACCAACACTAAAACCACCAATGCCTAAAAAAAAGCCAAAATCATACCATCCACCATTATTATAAATAGCATAAACAGCAATATCATTTGAAAATAAAGAACATATCCAAGAAATAGGAAATATTATTCCATGCCATAAACCATGTAAAAAGCCAACTTGTTGCATTTCGGCAGCTTGTTGAAAGCTAACAGCGTCAGCACAACCAGTTAATGTTAAAATAGCCATGAATAAAAATAAATATTTAAATTTGTTTTTCATAATATTCTCCTTAAGATAAATTTATTATACCATAAAATCTAAAAATTAAAAATCATAGAAAAATTTTTACTTTATTATTTATTTTTTTTAATTGACATAATTTTTCTAATTATGTATAATTGCCATAAAACGAGAGAGTGTAAATTAATGGAACAACAATTAATAACAGAAGTTATTGGTTATTTTGGATTACTATTAGCATTATTAGCATTAACATTTAAAAACGACCTTCATTTTAAAATAAGCCAAACATTTAGTAGCTTATGCTTCGCTATACATTTTTATTTATTGGATTCTTATATAGGTGCAATAACCTGTGGATTAGGTTTTTTGTCATTATCTATCGCTATTTGGAAAAACAATAAAAAAATAAATAATATATTTTTTGGTATATATATTATTTTATTAATATATGCAATTTACAATTTTCAATTAGAACAATGGTATGAAATATTACCTGCGATAACAAATATATTTTGGATAACAGCTTTTTTATATCTTAGTGGACAAAAAGCAAACTTAATGCTACTTCATGTTGTTTTATTATGGACGTTATATGCAATTTGTGTAAATTCAATTCCTAATTTAATGACACAGTTTACGGTTTTATTATTTTTATTAATAAGAATGTATAGACTATCTGATATAAACAAAAAAGTACAATTGGTATAAAAAGGGGTGAAATATGACATTAACAGAATTGTTGAAAGATAAAAATAAATTACAAAAAATAGAAAAAAAGACTAAAAAAATTATAAAAGAAAATGAAAAAATAACTGACAGATTAACATTTTTATATTCTTTTATAAGTGCATTAACTGTTTTAATAATATTTGGGATACCTTCATTGTTAACATTAATTCCATTATTTTTTCTTAATTATATCTTCTTCTTTTCAATTATTTTGTGTCATAAAAAAATAAGATCAACTAAATATCCTAAATCCTATAAGTATAGAAGATTATTTAAATTTTTTAATGCTAAAACGGAAAAATTAGTAAAGAAAAATAAACATTTTATAAAAAATGTAGATATTGAAAAAAATAATAATTATTATTTTGATAATATAATTAAATCTATCAAAAATTCTTCATTAGAGGAAGTACAGTTTAATGAAATTAAATTAAAAGAATATATAGAAGAATGTAATAAAAAAGAACAAGAAGAAATAAAAAATATTATTAAATTAAAAGAAATAAAGTTAAATAATAAAATAGAAGATTTAAGTGAATTAAAAAAATTAAATAATTTGATTAAAGGCATATAAGATGAAATTAAAAAAGGTATTAAGTGATAAAAATAAATTTAATAAAATAGAAAAAAAATTAAATAAATTAAATAAAAAACTTGCGAAAAAGTTTTATGTATATGCAGTAACACCTTTTATAATTTTACCAGTTATTATATCTATAACAACTGATTTAAATGAAATTTTACCATTATTCTTTTTTATAAGTGTAATTGGTGGTTTATTTTTGTTGTTTACAAATATTTTTATTTGGAGTTTGTGTTATAAAAAATCACATAAATTAGGTATTTTTGATTTTTATGATATAAAAAGTGAAAAATTTTCTAATAAATATTACGAATATTTAAAATTAAAGAAAATAGAAAATATCTATTATGAAAATTTAGTATATTCAATTAAAAATAGCAATATAGAAGAAATAATAGATTGTGAAAATGAAATTAATACTGAAATAGAATCACTTGACGAAATTAAAAGCAAAAAAGTTATAAAACTTGTTACTGAAAAACTAAACAATAAAAAAGAAAAAGAACAATTAAAAAAGTTATTTGAAGAAAAAAGAAATGAAATAAAAAAAGAAATATTAATAAAGGTATAATTATATGAAATTAGAAAAAATATTAAAGAAGGAAAAAAAGTGTAATAAAATAGAAAAAAATATCAAAGAAATAGCAATTCGAAAAGAAAAAAAATTTGTAATTTATTATTGTATCCATTTTATTATTGTTTTATTTTCATTAAATTTAATAACTGATTCTCCAGAAGTAACAATAGGAATGTTAATAGGCTCTTTTATTGTTTCAGCAGTGACTTTATTGATACAATCATTAATAGTAATGTCTTTATATATAAAAAGCAATAGTTTGAATTTATTTGAATATTATGATTCAGAAACAGAAAAATTTATAGAAAAATATTATTCTTATTTAAAAATAAATAAAAAAACAAATTTATATTACGAAAATATACTGTATTCAATTAATGAAAGTGAGCCTTCTGATATTATAAATAATGAAGAAGAACTAATGAAAGCAGTAAAAAAATTCTCTAAAAAAGAAAAAGAAATATTGATAGATAGAATATCTAAAAAATTAAAAGAAGAAGAAAAAGATGGAGTAGATAAAGAAAAAGAATTAATTAATTTAATAAAAAATAAAAAACAATCAAATATAAACAAAAAAGAATTATTAATGGAGATTTAAGATGTTAACGTTAAAGCAATTATTTAAAGATAAAGAAAAAATAAAAAATACACAAATAACATTTGAAAGACATCAAAAATCAGATAACAGTGGCGAAATGTTTATTGGACTTTATATTTTAAATGGATTATTAGTTTTAGGATATTATATATTTACTGGAAAATTCATAGAAGCTTCTCCTGTTATTATTTTTATTTTTCCAACGATAATGATGTGTATTGAATTAATGGTATATGAATTATATTTAAAAACGAAAAATAAAAGAAAAAAGACAGAGGAATCAACCAAAGAAGAAAAATTAACAAAACTCTTTTTTGATAGTCAAAAAGAAGAGCTTCAAAAATTTGTAAAAGAAAATTATGAGCACTTAGAAATATTAAGTAAAGCAGAAGCAATAGATAATAAAATATTTTTAAGTAACTTTTTTTATTTAATTAAAAATAGTACAAGAGAAGAATTAATGGCTAATAACGAAAATATAAGAAATTATATTAATAATGATTTTCCATATAACTACGATGATATTAAAAGTAAAACACTAGAAATAATAGAAGAAAAACTTAAAACCAAAGAACCCAAAGAACCCAAAGAACCCAAAAAGGATACAGAAATAGATGAAATATTTAAAAAAGAAACAAAAAAGATAATTAAAAGTATATAGGTCAGGATTATGAATTTAAAAGAAATAATGTTTAATGAAGAAAAAATAAATAATATAGAAAAAGATATAAAAAAATTAAAAGAAAAAAAGAATGATAGAGACAGTATTGAAATGTTTTTAAATATGTTTTCTTATTTAAGTATATTAGCATTCACTGGTTTTATAATAAAATCATTTTTTCCAGAATATTCAGACGTATATTCTCTATTATTTTTTATTGGTATGTTTCCTGGTATTTTTGTTTGGATTATTACAACTGAAATAATTATTTATTTATATAAATCAAAAAATAAAACAAAAAATAAATATCATAGATTATCATATAAATATTTTCGTTCATGTCATAAAAATGAAGTGAATTTTATAAAAGAAAATTATAAAATTTTAAATAATAAAAAATTATCATATAGCTATAATAGTTTTTATGAAATATTAATTTTATCAAAAATAGAAAATATGAATAATAATGAATTAATAGAAAATGAAAATATTATTAAAAATATAATAAAAAATACAAAAAAAGAAAAAATAAAAGAAAAAATAATAAAAGTAATTGATAATAAATTAAATAAAACTGAAATCAAACAAGAAGAAAAGATAAATAAAATATTTAATTCTAAAAAAGTATTAAAATCCATTTAATATTACTTGTTTTTATTATTAAATTTGTTATATTAAGCTTTAAATATAACATGAGGAAGTTATGAATAAAAAAATGAAAATTTTAATTGTTGATGATTTTGCAACAATGCGAAGAGTAATTAGAAATTTACTCAAATCTTTAGGTTTTGAAAATTTTGAAGAAGCTGAAGATGGTACAAAGGCTTTAAAAATATTAAATAAAACTAAAATAGATTTTGTAGTTACAGATTGGAATATGCCTAATATGACAGGTATAGAGTTATTAAGAGAAATAAGAAAAGATAGTAAATTATCACATATACCAGTATTAATGGTAACAGCAGAACAAAAAAGAGAGCAAATAATAGCAGCCGCCCAAGCAGGTGTAAACGGTTATATTGTAAAACCTTTTAATGGTGAAACACTTTCTGAAAAAATAGATAAAATATTTAAAAGAATAAATAATTAATAGAAGTATAATCCGCAAAAAAAAAATCAAAAAATAATTGAAAGAGAAAAATAATATGTTAAATTATTTACTATAATTGAATTAGGAGAAAAAAATGTTGTTAACTATATACGGAAAGAAAAACTGTCCTTTTTGTGAAAAAGCAAAAAAACTTGGTGCTCAACTTGAAGATTTTAGATCAGATTTTGAAGTAAGTTATACTGATTATCAAGATGCTGGTATGTCAAAAGAAGACATAGCAGAAAAAGTGGGTAATCCAGTAGAGACTTTACCACAAATAATGATTGATGATACTTATGTAGGTGGATACAGAGAATTTGAAATTTATGTAAGAAAAAATCGTCTATTTTCAAAGTAGTAGACACAAATAAAAATCTATGTTAAAATAGGCTCTTCTTTGAGCCTTTTTTATTATTGGAGTTTTTATGCGTTTAATACTATTATTTTTTATAACATTTTTATCATTTAATTTAAATGCAACTGAAGAATCAAAAGAGCAAACTCCTGTAAATCAAGTTATTTATCAATTAGAGAAAGATGGTTTCATTGACAAAGAAACTTCAATAAAAGCAATCGATCATTATAAAAATAACAAAGAATTAAATAATCAACTATCAGAACAATTCAATAAAGAAAAAACAAGCTGGACTCAATATATTACATTTATGAATATATTAAAGTTAATAGGTATTGTTTTAATATTAATAGCTACCAGAGGTATTTTATACAAGATAATTAAGAGTATGTTGTTTATTATTATCGCTGTACCTTTGATTTTATATCAGACAGCCGCTTTAATACTTGGTGTAATGTTAACTTATAATCCAGAATTCTTTTGGGCAAAAGAAGCATTTTATGTCAATTTATTTGGTAGTACATTAAATATAATCGTGGTAGGTTGGATAATGTATACATATGAAGGTATATTGGCTGCAATTATAAAATTATTAAATAAAATTAAAATATCAGAAGAGATTTTTGTTTTGTCTCTATTAACAGGATATTATTATCATTTATCGTTATTAGAAACATCTATGTTTTATGGAACAATAGCCGTAATGTTCTTTTCTGGATTATTTATATACTGTGTTTCAAGATTATTTAAAGATATTAGTGAAAAACAAATTCTCTATCTTTTTAATTTCTTTGGATTAGGATTGTTTTCATTATTTGTATTCTTAGATATTACAAATGTAAATCATGTCTTTTTAGATAAATTAATGTTTGGTCTTGAATATGTATCTGCTCTTATTGTTATTGTATCTTTATTAATATTATCATCTCCATTTTTTGATAGAATGAGTGCAATATTACCTTCAATAATGATTGCTATTTTATCAGCTATTGGATTTATGTTTGGAATGAGTAATGGTTATGTTGAGGTAAGTGGTTTAATTAACACATTAGTTTTAATAACTGCATTTCAATGGGTATTTTATTTAGTTAAAGACAGTAACTATATTATTGTTTGTCTTGTTGCAGGATTGTTACTATTTGGTACAGGAAAGTTAATAGAAAGTTATCAAAATTATTTTTTCACAAATTTATTATAATATAGTAAAAATTAGGTGGAAAATTCTATTTTTTTTTGTATACATTTTAAAATCAAGAAACAAAAAAAAGGATTTAAAAATGTTTATAATAGAAGAAAGAAAAAGTTTGCCAATATTAATATTATTTATATTAGTTTTAATAGTAGGTATATTTTTTAAAATTTAATTGATAATCAAAAAAATAAGGTTAATCTATATGTATGGTAGAACATGATTTAATAAACAGCATATATAATAACCAAGAAAAAGAAATAAAAAATTGGATTATAGGTGGCTTCGTAGGAAGTCACCATTGGCGTAATAGAAATTATATTCCAATGATAATGTATCCTATATTGTTTACTTCATTTTTAATTTTTTCATTTTTATTTGGATATGAAGTAATAAATAACATAAATTCAATGATGAACACAGGTGGAATGGATTTAACTGCTTTTAGTTCTAATCCTAATTATATTGAAGATGAACTACTTGGACAAGTTCTTCCTTTAAATTACTTTTATTTGCTGTCATTATCTATTGGTTCTGTATTAATTTGGTGGATTGTAGATTTATATTTGATAGAAAAAAAATATAAAAAGCAATTAAAAAGTATAGTAAAAAAAGAAGAGCCTAAAAGTATATTTGTTGCTTATTTATTATGGCTACTTATAGGGGCATTTGGAGCGCATAGATTTTATGCTGGTAAATTCAATACAGGAGTTGCATTTGTATTTTTAACATTAACGTCTTGGACAGTAATAAGTAGCATTATATTATTTATATGGTATATGCATGATGCATTTTTATTAAAAGATTACATTATTGAAAAAAATAAAAAAATATTATTAGATTATTAATTAAAAAAAAATTTAATGATATAATAGTATAAAAAGAGATAAAAAAAATGGATTTATTAAAAAACTCAAAAAAAATAGTACCTTTTGCTATGATAGGTTTAATGCTAACAAACTCTATTGCGCCAGCATTTGCTCATGGAGATCATAATGCAGATATTTCCAGCTTTCAAAACGCTCAATCAGTTACAATAACACAACAAGTAGAAAGAAATAAAGAAGTAGAACCTTCTCCTGATTCACTAACAACGTTTAAAGAACACGTAACAGGTAGATATGTGGATATAGAAGAGGTATTAGAAAATGGTGGGGTTTTTCATAATCCTCTAAACCCAAAAGAATTAATGTTTATTAATATAGACGAAAGTGTTAAGTTAGGACAAGAATATTTTGAAAATAAAGATGATTATGAAATTGCTAAATTATCTGAAAATACAGCAAAAAGTATTTTTGAAAAAGAAGAAAGTTTACCCTCATTTTATCAACCTACAGAATCAGAAGGAGTTGATGAAATAGATTATATTCATATAAATAGTATTCAATCAATATTAGTTGGTGCAGAATTGTTTTTAAATTCTAGTATTGAAAATAATGAATACGGTGCAAGATTTGTTTTTTATCATGAATTTGGTCATTCTATGTCAAGTATGGAATTATTAAAACAAACTCAAAGCCAAAGAGAGTCATCAAGTTTTAAAAGTGCAAATATAAAAGAAAGTTTTGCTGATGTGTTTGGTTCGATAGCGGTTTACAAAGATATGCTAAGAGATATGAAAAATAATAAAACAGAAGAAGAAATAGATGATTTATTTAAGGATTTTTTAAATTCTGTAATTACTACAAGATCGGAAGATGCAAAATTACATAAAGAATATAAAGGTGGGAAAGGTTATCATTATACAGAAATTCCATTATTTGTACTTATGAGTGTTCATCATAATAACCCTGGTTTGTTAAAAGATATAAATATGAAAGAAGCAGAACAATTATCTTCTATGATTATAAATAGAACATTAAATCATGAATCAGTATATAATGTTTTATATACAAGTTCTAAGAATATGAATAAATTTAATAATGATTATGAAGCAAAACAAGAACTGGCAATGGAAATAACAAGAGATGTATTGCCAGAAATTCAAAGTATGATTAGTGTTAATGAAAACGGTAAGGTTTCTTTTAATTATAACCCAAATCAAGAATCAGAAATCTTAGGAAAGAAACCTAATACCTATAAAATTTAACTTAATATTAATTTTTCAATTGCAATTTGAATAGTAAAATGAAAGTTTTTTGGATTTTTAACAATATATTTAATATCAAGAAGCTGTACTGGAATATCTTCTTCTTTTGAAATCCAAGATTCAGCAGGATAACCAGTATCTTCAAATTTTTCCACTTCGAATAAGTAGTAAGTCTGATAATTATACCAATATTCATCAGTATCTCGCATAGGCTTGAAATTAAACATATAAGAAATCTCTTTTACTTTTTTAAAATTATCATTTAAAGGAAAACCAACTTCTTCAATAAGTTCTCTATTTAAAGCTTGAAGAATATCTTCTCCTTTTTTAATACCACCACCAGCTAACTTGAAAAAATCTTTTTTAATTTCTTTATTAGGCACAATGAAAAGATATTTATCAATATCTTTAACATGTATAATAGCGTATGCTGAATGGCGCTTTCTTGTTTCTTTATGTTCTGGTTTTAAATATTGGACACCAAAACCATTAAAAAAAATTTCTGACATATTGAATCCTTATTTTTAATTTTGATACTATATCAAAATTAAATGAAAAAATAAAGAATTAATTAAATTTAATAAACAAGAATATCAATTCCACTGTGATCTTCTTTAATATTTATAACATAGTTTTGATCTTGAAATTCAAAATCAAAATCATCATGATAAACAGGAGAAATAAAATCATCTTCTATAAACATGTCAAGTAAAGAAGGTTTTTCCTCAAGTTCACCCAAAATTTGTTCTGCAAAGTTTTCTCTATTAAATTCATCGAAAATAAGAGCAAAAGTGTATTTATCAAGAACTTCGTCAAAATAATTTTCCTCAATTTCAGCATCTAAATTTGAGGCTAAAAGTTCGGCAATTTCGTATTTCATAATCAACTCCTGTTGTTTTTCTCAATAAAACACTAATAATAAAAAAATCAATAAGAATTATAAAAAATATTGAAAAATAGATTTTGTTTTGATATAATACTAAAAAACTTAAAGAAGGAAAGAATAAATATGAGTCAAGTAGATAGATTTGAGAATGTAGAAATTTTAAATTTAAAAGTTGAAGGTTTTGACAAACTTCCTTTAGATAAAAAAGCATTAGTATATTACCTATCAGAAGCAGGTCTTTGGGGAAGAAATATTTTTTATCAACAAAATTATAAGCATAATTTAGTAGTAAAAGATACATTGGAAATGCTTTATAAAATGGTTAGGGGTAAAGAAGAATTAACAGGTGTATCAAAATTAGAAGCTTACCTTAAAAAGTTTTGGTTTCATGTTGGTATTTATGACTCTTTCAGTAACAAACGTCTATCAGTAGATTTCACTCAAGATGAATTTGAAGCAATGATAGGTGAAGCACAATTAATGTTGCATCCTGATATTTATAATACTGTTGTATCTGTATTATTTGATCCTTCATTTACAAAAGAATATAAAAATATTCAACAAGACGGTGTAGATGTTGTAGCAGAATCAGGTGGTAATTTCTATGAAAATTTAACTTCAAAAGAAGTAGACGAATATAGAAAGAAAACATACCCAACATTACGAACAAGTAATTTGATTGCAGAAGAATTTTTAAATTCATTAGGTTTAACTGCATTTACTTCAAAAGATTTGCCACAATTTGGTTTTAACTCAGTACTTGTTAAAGAACAAGACGGTTCTATTACTGAAAAACTTATTTATAAAGAAGGTTTATATGGTGAATATGTAGAAAAAATTGTTGAAAATCTACAAAAAGCTATTCGTTACACTGAAAATGAATCACAAAAAGCTTCAATTGAAACATTAATTAAATTTTATGAATCAGGTAAGCCAGAAGATTTTGATGTACATTCATTAGCTTGGGTAAAAGATCAAGAAAGTGAAATTTTCTTTATTAATGGTTTAATTGAATCATATGATGATCCAAAAGGTATCGGTTGTACATTTGAATCTGTAGTTGCGTTCAAAAATCCTGAACAGACCGCAGAAGTGAACAAAATTATTGAAAATATTCAATTCTTTGAAAACAATATGCCAGTTGATGCCCGATTTAAGAAAGAAAAAGCGTCAGGGCTTTCAGCAAGTTCTGTAACTGTATCTTCAATGGCAGGTGCAACTTCACCTTCTCTACCATTAGGTATCTGTTTGCCAAACTCTGATTGGATTCGTGCAAAGCATGGTTCTAAATCAGTTAATTTATCTAATGTTGCTAATGCAAGAGATACAAGTGGTGAAGAATTGAAAGAAGAATTTATTTTACCTAAATATTTAAAAAGTGTAAAACTATATGCAGGTGAAAGTAATTCAAAGCACACTGATTTACATGAAGTAGCAGGTCATGGTTCTTGTAAAACACTTGAAGGTGTATCAAATGATGATCTTGATATTTACTATTCAGTTATTGAAGAATCAAGAGCAGATTTAGTAGGTTTATATTTTATGCCAATGCCAGAAATGCAAGAGCTTGGTGTAATTAGCAATAATTATGAACTTAAAGATTATGCACTTGCTCAATATGTAACTTATATTACAAATGGTGTAATTCTAAATCTTCGTAGAGTAGAATTAGGTAAAGATTTAGCACAACCACATTTAAGAAATCGTCAATTGATTTGTACTTGGTTATTAGATCATGCAATAAACAAAGAAGTAGAACTTGTTGTAAAAGACGGTAAACACTTTATTGAAGTAAATGATTTATATGGTTGTCAAAAACTTCTTGGTGAACTTCTTGGTGAAATTCAAAGAATTAAATCAGAAGGTGATTATGAAGCTGCGAAAGCCATTGTTGAAAAATATGGTACAAAAGTAAATCAAGATATTCATAAAGAAACATTAGAACGAGTTGAAAAACTTAATTTAGCTACAATGATGGGTTTCTTAACACCTATTTATGAATTAGAAGTTGAAGATGGTATTTTGGTTGATGTTAAATCAAGAGTGTCCGAAACATTTATTGAAGATCAATTATATTTATCAGAAAAATATAGTCGTTAACAAAAAAAGTAAGGCTTACTTTGATAAGTAAGCCTTTTTTATAGGAAAAAAAATGAAAGAAGAAAATTATTTAGAAATTACAGAAGAAGAAGATTTTAAAAAAGATTATAAAGAAATTTATAATTTAGTTGATTCTCATTTTAGAAAAGAGGGTTATGAAAAAAAAGAATTTTATTTTTCAAGATTAATGGTTGAGTTTAATATATTAACAGTTGTTTATATTAATTCTGAAGATAAAGATTTAAGTTATTATTATGAAGCTTACCTTGAAGAAGTATTGAAAGGTGAGTATTCTTTTGACAAGGATTAAAAAAAATGATTTTAATAATGGTTATGAGTGTTTCGATAATGTTTTGTATTGTAGTTCTTAATTTGTTAAGTCATATTGAAAATAAAATAGAAAAAGAAAATAATGTTGAAACAAAAAAGAAAAAACAAAAAGTCTTTATAAAAAATTTATAAAATTTTAAATTAAGGAAAAATATGATTGTTTTAATGATTTTAATAGCAACACTTATCACAATATCATGTTCGTGTACAGTTTATTTTCATGCTGAGACTCTTTCATCTGAAAAGAAAGAGAAGAAGAAAAATTAAATAGTAAAAAAATTAATAAAAACAAGAAAAAGATATTTATAAAAAATTTATAACATGTTATAATGCTCCAATAAATTATATTATTGTATAAGGAAAAATAATGTCACTTCAAGAATTTATTAATGATGTAAAAAAAGATAAATACACTTCAAAATATGTAAGAGAAATCGAAGGTAATAAATATTTCTATAATTTTTATAATAATAGTATATATATTGTAAATGATTATGTAAATGAAACAAAAGCTTATATTTTCTCAGTACTTGAAAGATATATTAATGAAAAAGTAGAAGTTATTAATTTTATGAGAGATTATAGAGAAGATTGGAGTGACGATGGTGGCTTTTGTTTTTATACAGCAAAAGTAGGCGATAAGTATATTTTAGGAACACATTATATCAATTATGGATGTGAATTTAGTGAGAAATTTATAAATAGTGAAGGTTTGTTAGAAGAAGATTTAGAAAAGGAATATCTATATTTTGATTCATTAAAAGAAATTGATTTATTCTTAGATAAAATATTTAAGAAAGCAGAAGAATTAACCGCAGAAGATGAAGAATGGTTTTATGAATCTTATGATTTACAAGAAGAAGATTTTGAATCAAAATTTATGTGTCATTGTTTAAAGAATTTAGGTTCTGCATTTTTTGAATATCAAGAAATAAACACTAAAAGAATTAAAAATTTAACTAAATGTGGTATTTATGAACCGAATTATCTTGATCCAACAGAATATTATCAAAGTTGGCTAGAAAAAGAAAACATTCAACCAGAGATTAAACTATAATGGTAAAAGTAAAGAAAATAAGTATTGCTGAGTATCTATTACCAGTGATGATTATTAACCTAAAAAGCAAAACAATTATTAGTATTCCTACACAAATAGGTTGCATAATTGATTGTAGTTTTTGTATATCAAAAGAAAAAAAATTCATAAGAAATTTAACTTCTAATGAAATGATTAGTTTGTATAAAGAATCATTAAAATATTCAAATAACAGTAATGTTCTTTTATCTTTTACAGGTGAAGGTGAACCATTTTTAAATATAAAAGAAATTAATGAAGTAATCAAAAAAACAGAAAATGATAGAACAATTGAGGGTTATCGTATTTGTACTTCTGGTATTATTCCTAAACAATTATCAAAAATATATTATTCTATAAAACCTATTAATTTACAAATATCATTGCATTCACCTTTTACAGAAAAAAGAAAAACAGTAATAGAAAAAAGCAAATCTGTAGAACAAATTCTACAAGAAGTGAAAAAAAATGATTATTTATATAATGAGATTGCTTTTAATTATGTATTGATTGATGGATTTAATGATAATATTAAAGATTTAGAAAAATTAAAAGAAATAATTGATAAAAAGTGGGTAATAAAATTAAATCCTTTATTATCAGAAAAAGGAAAAGTAGAAGAAAATAAAAATAAAGATTTATTTTATGAAGATTTAAAAAGTAATGGATTTAATGTTAAAAGCTTTAATAAAATAGGTTCTGAATTATCAAATAAATTTTATGATCAATTAACTTATGAATACAATAATGCAATATTAATTAATTAAAAATTAGATACTGAATCTTTGAATAATTCTATTTTTAAGAATTCTAATCCTTTTGGATTATTAACTAATGTTTTATAATTATTTTTATTAACTCCAATTTTATTTACACTTCCAATAGTGTCAATAATATATTTGGAAATTTCAAATTTTTCTTTTTGAATTGATATAATTAATATTTCAAAAGCATAATCTTTAATATCTATTGTTTCATGATTTAAGAAAATTCCTTCAATAGAATAAGAATTTTCAGAAAAATTAATAGCATTATATATACTTTCTATAATATCTTGTCTTTTAAAAATTTTATTAAATTCTATCATTAATTATCCTCTAATTCAACCATAATACAATAATTAAAAAATAAAATCAAATAAAAAAGGTCTGTAAACAGACCTTTTAAAATAAAATAAAAATTTCTTAGAACGGGATGTCATCATCGAAGTCATCATCAACATTTCCGTTAGGATTCTGAGGTTGATAACCGCCTTGATTGCCGCCTTGATTATTTTGCGGTTCGTTATTAACAGGTGCATTATTTTGTGGCTGGTAATTACCCTGATTGCCCTGATTGTTGTTATAACTGCCTTGTGGCGCATTATTAGCAGGAGCATTATTTTGTGGTTGGTAATTACCTTGATTGCCTTGGTTATTGTTATTATAATTACCTTGATTACCTTGGTTATTGTTATTATAATTACCTTGTGGCGCATTATTAGCAGGAGCATTATTTTGTGGTTGGTAATTACCCTGATTGCCTTGATTATTGTTATTATAATTACCTTGTGGCGTATTATTAGCAGGAGTATTACTTTGTGGATAACCACCTTGATTTCCACCTTGTTCTGCATAAATAGGATTATCAGAATCATCAATAATACTTCTATCTTGTGTATTTACAATAGAAGCTTTAAATCCTTTAACAAATGTTACAGGTTGTCCGATGTTGTTACCTTGTTGATCTTGTTGTGTAAAACTTGAAACCATACCGCTTGTGATTTGTACCAGCACTGATAAACGTTGACCTTGTGCCTTTGCATTCTCACGATCAGCTTGTTTAGCTGCAAGCATACGCGCAACATTACCATAAACTTGAACAAGAACTGAGTTATAAACTCTGTTGTCATTCATATCTTTTTCACCAATAGCTAGGTAAATCCAAGCTGATCTCTGATTTTGACCATTCCATTTAAAAGAATTTAAAAAACCAGATAAAATTAAATTATCTTGCGGAGCTAAATTTTGTTGCATACCTTATTCCTCTTTTTTAAGCTTACTTATAATGTATCACTAATTAATAGAAATACAATAAAAAAAGCTAAAAAAATAAGGTTTTTTGTATTTTTTTTAAGCTTAAAACAAGAAAATTATATTATAATAAAATTAAGATTAAAAATTAGAAATATTTAAGAAATTTTTAACAGCTTTTTTGTCATTTTCATGGTAAAAATTATTATCAATCCATTCTAAATTAATATGTTTTTTTACATTTGGAATATTAATAACTTTAATAATAATACTTATATCTTTAAATTTTATATTATCAAAATTATCTAAAAATATATCATAGGTAAATAATTCATTAATATTTGAATTATTTTTTATATACTGAAATTTATAATCGTTATCACTAATGATAGAAGAACTAAATAAGCTTTTAATAAAATAAGAAAAATTTTCTTCACAACTAAAATTCATTTTTTCTATAAAAATATCAAATAATTCTTTTTTATTGTCATAAAAACAAGATTCAAAAATAGAATTAAAGTAAGGTTTAAATTTATTGTCTTTTTTTAAATCATTAATTAAAAACTTAAAAGTTTTTTTGCTATTATTTGTTATTGAATTACTTAATAGAGATATTTTATCTTTAAAATCAATTTTATTATATAAGGAGATTTGATTGTTAATTAAAAATAAATTGTCATTTTCTAAAAATTTTTTAAAAATAGAATAAATATAAAAATTTGTTTTTTTATCATAAGAATTTAATTTAGATATAGGATGTGATTTTCTTAATTTTAAATGATTAAAAATAATATCAATAATATTAAAATTTTCAGCAATAATTGCTTTATCAATTGCATTAGTCAAAAATAAAAAATCAAGGTCTACTGACATTAATTTATTATTTTCTTCGCTTGTATATTCTTTTGTTAGAAAATTTTGTACAACTTTTGGTTTGTTAGTGTAACATGCCATATGAATCTCTCCCGCCTAAAGACGGGAGTTTCCCGTTCTTCTATGGTGAAAGTTAACCAAATGAAGACTTATCTTCATTCTTGTTTTTACTTGCTCTTTTTGTCGATGTTTGCCACAACGTAAGTGGTCTTATATCGGCTCACTTAATAATAAGACCACTTCTTATTAAGCAAACGGACGCAGAATATCTCTATTCCCTAACATCTAAGCAAGGTGATTTTTTACGTAAAGTTGATTCTCCCTCTACGGAAAGTATTTCTACTTTCTTTTTTCTTATTGATACTTTTTTACGAGGTTTCTTGGTTAAGAACTTTTCCTCTTTTATATCATTTATTCTATTTAATTTTATCTTCCAAGTGTTGCCAAAATGAAAGTCTCAAAAACAGCTAGATTCTATTATAAAGGAAACAAAAGAAAAGTCAACAGTCAGGCTTGACTCAAAGCTAAAGCATTTGAGAATGCGCCTGATTTATGTTCAAAAAGTTTCATATACGATTTTTCTGACATGATCATGTCATTCCAGCATAGGGATATAATTTCGTCTTCTGTTGAATTAGAAAAAAACAGATACATTTCTTTTGTATCTGTTATAATTTTTTCTATTCTGGAAAACTCTTCCATTTCTTCTTTTGTTATGTTAATCATTGTATCCATCCAAAATACGTTGACTTGATTTACAATCAGGATAACGATGCTTTTCAATTTCATAATATCCGTGCAGTAAATTTTCAGTAAGATTAAGTTCCTTACGAGCTTCTGCAATAGTTAAATGTCTATATTGAGAAAGATCAACAGTATGTAATGGTATACAATCAGAAACAAAACCTAATTTTGCCGCATCCATATATACATGACGTTCTTCTTCTGTAAATTTATAATGCTTAGGGTACAAGTATTGAGAACAAAAAAGATAGAGTTTCTTTTTCCACGTAGACATAATATTAGTAGAACCCATAGTAAAACCAATAACAAAAGCTTCGTCTTTTGGTAACATACCACGCCCTAATAAAAGATGAATATAATCGTGATTTTGTAGACAAACAGCCCCTGTGCCGTTGAAAGGATTCCACCAGTGTTGGTATTTTGGATTTTCTACAAGCTGAACAATGAAAGGAATATCATCTTGTTCTGCTCCATTTTCGGTCATCATATCGTAAGCTTCACCTAAATTTAAGTCACCACGAGAAAGTGGTACATGCCAAGATTTCCAACAACCTTTATCAATTTTATCCATAATGAATACCTCTGTTTATTACTAATATAGATATTATTATATAATAAAAGAGTACATAATGGAAGAAAATTTTAAAAATTTTCGATATTTTTTGTAATTTTTTTTATTTTTTTCTCTTTTGCTATTTTATCTCTGTCTTTTACTATTTCAATTACTGGATATTGTTGTCTACCAGTTGAAAAAGATTTTGATACGTATAAGTCATTTAATATATCTTGTGCCATTTTTTGTTGTAAATGACCACGCCTCGCCATATTTATTAAATAGCAAGCATTATCGTGAGCTAATTTGCCTTCATATTCTTTTTTATTCATATTTAAAATCCTTTAAGTTTTCTTGTTATATTTTCTTTATGAATACGTTTTTTTCTTTCTTCTGGTGTCTCATGATGTTTAGTTGCTATTTTGAAAATAAAATTATTATAAGGATCATTTTTTGGTTCATTATATTCTTTAACTTTAACCATATAATCGCTATTTAAATATCTTTTATTAGCTTCGTTTAAGTAGTCATCTGGATTCATATCTTTTCTCCTTAGAAATCGTTTAATTTCTTAGTTATACTGTCTATATGTTCTTTCTTGCGTATTGCTTCCCAATCAGTTGTTTTCCCTTTTGCAGTAGTTCCAAAAAACATTGTATGATTCTGGATTTGATTTGAACTAAACCAAATATTTTGTTTATTGTTCAAGAAAATAGCATTTTTATCTTTTTGCTTATTCTTTTTTCTAAAAATATCACTAATTTTCAAAATTTTCTTACCTTGTTAATTGTTTTTATTTGTTGATTTAATCTATCCAAATCAATATCATTTTTCTTCTTTCTATTAATTCTATCTTCCATTTGCTTAATATACATTGGATTATAAGATAAAGGATTAAAAATAATATTATTGTTCTTCATTATTACATACCTTCTGCAAATTGAAAAGTTTTTTCTTTAACTTTATCATTTATACCACCGTCATTACAAATATGTTTTATTACTACATATAAAAAATGATGTAAAAATAAAGTAACAAAAATAAAGCAAATTCCAAATATAAATAAACTATCAAATAATAAAAAGCATAAGATATAAAATGAAAAATAAAATAAAAATCCTATAATGCACAATAATAGTCTATTTTTTTGAGCACCATCATCAATTAATGAATGAAAACTTATAAGTGCATTTATATCCTCTTTTACATGCAAATGTAAAATTTGCCATTTTTCAGCACAATGATAACTAAGCATAGAAGTAAAGTGGCAATTAACAAAAACAAAAGAAGATACAGCAGAAAAAAATAAACCTACAAGAAAAACAATCAAATAAATAAAAGATTTTGCCATCTCAGTTTTTTCTTCGGTGGTTGTATTATCTTCTTCAAAAAAAGAACCAACAAAAGCTATTAAAGCTGATATAATTGTTAAAAAGATAATGAAGAATATATATTGTAAAGGGGTAAATTTAAAATATCTAAAATCTAATTTCCAAAATGGAAGGCTGTGATCGTTTGCCTTGCAAAAACTATAAGAAAAAAATGGAATAATAATTAACAAAGGAAAATACATTAAACTTGTATCATTTAATAAGTAAGAAACATAAATTAAACCAAAAAGAAATAATCCAGATAGGACTGTTAATAATGGTGTTCTGAATAAAAGAGAGAAACCTTCTTTTAAAAGAGGTTTTACTTCTTCTTTTTCTAATTTATCTATTTTATATTGATCATTATCACTCATTAATTGAATCCTTATATTTTTGTTTCATTAATATACCAAAAAATAATAAAATAATCAAGAATTTTAATTTATAAAAAAAATTAGGTAGAGAATTCTAATTTTTTTATATATATTACCTAATATACAAACAAAAAAGGAGAAATATATGAAAAAGACAGCACAAATGACAGAAGATATGGCAAAAAAAGTATGGTTAGCAGGTTTAGGTGTGTACTCATTAACAAATGAGAAAATAAATAAAAAAGAAGATGAATTATCAAAAGAATTTGAAGAATTAGTAGAAAAAGGTCAAACAGTTGAAGAAGAAATGTTTGGTAAAGTAAAAGAAGTAGAAACAAAAGTAAAAGAAAGATTAAATAGTGCTATTGATACTCATACAAATTTGGTAAAAAAAGTTTTTGGTATTAAAGAAGACAAATCAGAAGAAAAAATTGAAGAATTATCAGCAAAAGTTGATGCATTAACAGAAGCAGTAGCTAAACTTGCCGCTAAAAAATAAAAAAAATAATATTATAAAAAAACCTGCTTTAAGCAGGTTTTTTATTTTAATTAAAAATCATTTACAATTTGTCTCACAATATCAGGTTCTAATTTCTTAATCATATCTTCGATTTGAATATATAAATATCGAGAACTGCTTGGATAACGCCTTTTTTCATTAAAAGGAAGAATAGATAAATCTGTAATTCTTTCATTTTTATAATAAAAGTCATTTAAAAACATTTCTTTCGCTGTTTTTTTAGAAATTAAATAACCACCAGCATGATAATTTTTCTTACCATCAGATCTTTCTCTTAATGATATTTCTTTAACCTCAAAATTAATATTTTTTTCAGAAACTTTAATATTTAAAACAAATTTAGAACTTCCATTTAATTCTAATGAATTAAATCTTTCAAGAGCTAATTTTTCATTAACTTTTTGAAATATCATATTAAATTTATTAATTTTATTCGCATTTAAAGCCTTGTTATAATCCTCAGTTTGTTTTTGGAATAAATCTTTTGCTTTTTCATATTGTTTTTTAGTTTTTCTATATAAACTAAAAATATTTTTCACTGTTTCAACTTTTATTCTTGAATTTAAAAGTTTATATAATTTTAATTTATCTTCAATGACATTGATTTTGTCTAAATCAGAAATACTTATTTCATCTGACGAAATATAGCTTTCAATATTGCCTGATTTTTTATTAAATGTCATTGGTAAATAAACATCATTTTTAAAATTAATGTTAAATGTCATAGAATGTCCATTCGATGCAAAGTTTCCATTAATTGTTTTATCATTTAAATCAAACTTGTTTTCCAGAATTTTTTGCAAAATTGGTTTTAATTGATTATTACAAAAACCATAATACTCTTTCTCTACTTCTCTAAACTCTCTCTGTTGTAAATCATACTCTTTTTGATAATCTTGCATATAATCTCCTATGTTTAAAGAAGCTTTATTATACCAAAAGAGAGTAAAAAAGACAAGTTATTTATAAATTATTTTAATATATTTTACAATAAAAATCAAATACTTATAAAATATTTTTAGAAATTTTTAAGCATTTTTTTTAAGAAAATTTGCTCTATATTTTCTTTTGTTTTTGGTATATTTTGCCAATAATATTCATTTTTTCCAAAGCTCCAAATTATTGAGGGTAATGGTTTATTTCTATGAATTTGTCCATTAACTGCCCAAATTTTACTTCCATCACTCCAAATAATAGCGGGTAAGTCATCTTCCCTATGAAGTAGATTGTTAACAAAATAAAAATAAGAGTTTTCTTCAATAATTAAAACTAAATGTTCTATATTATTAATAGTTTCCTTAAAAGAGTGTGTTATATGATATTTCGTTTGTTGAAATAAAACATGATCATTTTCTATTGTAATATCAACTAATGATTTCATAATTTATCTGGACTCAAGTAACCTGAATACCATAACCCGTATTCTGTTAGATATAAGGTAGGTGTACCACGATATTCTACACCACCTAATAGATGTTTCTTAAGATTAAAAACTTCCTCTACAAAGTCCATATCACAATCATTTGAAGGTTTAAGATTTTCAAAATTTTGTTGTGGATTTCCACAAAAGAATTTATATGTAGATTGATTATATTTTTGATCAAAATAAAGTGTTGTTGCTGGTAGTGGTATTAATGTGAAACCTTTATTATTATATAATTCACTTTCTCTAAGCATTTTTTTACAATAGCCACAAGATTCTGAAAATAATAAAACAATAATTTTTTTCATATCTATTTTTTCAGAAGGGATAATTATATTTGAATAGTTTGATACAATATCTTTAACAATAGATTCTTCTCTATCTTTTTTTGCTATAACAATTTTTTTTGTAACATTATTTAATACTTCTCCATTTCGTTCAAAAAAGAAGCCTAAATGAGCTTGTGAGCTATTATCTAATAATATAGAGTAGTTAGTTGTTAAATAATGTTTTGTGTCTTCTATGGTCTTTTTATAATCACCTTGAACGGGCATGCTAAAAATCATAAGTCTTGAATAATCAGAACGTTTAAACTTTGATAGTGCCTGTTTTACGTTTTTAAATGCACTTTGTTTTTTATTACCTTGATAAGTGTCAAAAACCATAAAGTAATACTGATTGTTTTTATCAATGATAATATGTTTTATATTGGGTATAGTTCTACTTCTTGAAGGTTCCATTAATTTCAATCTAACTTTAATAGAATCCCAATTATTTTGTTGATCATTTTCTAATAAATAAAATTTATAACCGTATCTATCAACAATAGAGTTTATTCTTTCTTCAATATTATGATTATAATCATTTTCATTTGCAAAAATAAAGTTTGAAAATAAAAGTGTTAAAATGAGTATACTATTTCTTAAAATATTCATAATCTATTAATTTCATTTCCTTATAAAAATAATAATAGGGTTTAGTAAAGTCTAAATGATAAAAATCTAATATTTCATTTCTTGCTTTATAAATATTAACAAGACGTTTTGTAGCTTGCTCATTATCAGGACAAGTAAAATCCTTTGATAAATCTTCCATCATGGCTAACTCAATAGTTAAGCTAAAATCTTGTTGACAAAATAATTGATAATCTTTTGATTTAACCATATCTTCTTGAAGGTTGTAATAAGGAAGAAATAAAAGTCCAAGTTTGTTTTGATTTATGATATCTTTCATTTCAAAAATATTTAATGAAGATTCCATAGCTCTTGAAAAGAAAACAACCGCCATGTTGTCCATATCATTTGGTATAAAGGTTATTTGCTCTTGTTTTTCATAAATATCAGAAATAATATTACGCACAGTTAAATTATCAGCATTTATTTTATTTTCTGAAAAATTTGAAAACTCTTCACCATTAAAAAATAAAACAGTAGAAGATGTAATAAATGTTTTATCTTTATCAATAATAAAACTACGTTTATCATTATGAAATTCGAGTAAATTATCTGAATAAGGCACTTCGTGAGGTTCTTTGAACAAAGGTGCGTTAGAATAGTATTTATCATCTATTCTTTTAAAAAATCCTGAAAAGCTGTCTATAAGTTCTATTGATTCTAAGTCTCTTATATTAGGATCAATTAACTCTTTTTTATAAACAATGATAGCAGTATTAAAGCTATCATTCATATAAATATTTTTAATAGTTTCATTTTGTTTAAGAGCCTCTGGATCGGTCACGACAAAATTTAACTTATATCCAGAAAAGTGTTCCTTAGAAGGTCTGTAATCTTGTACTTTTAAGCCTTTATTACTTAGATAAGTATTAAGCTCTTTTATAAAATTAAGAGCGTCAGAAGAAGCATTAACATTGTTGGCAAATAATATTAACGTTAAAAACAAATATTGAAAAAACTTCATGTAAAAAATCCCCTTTTTTAACTAATGTATAAGAAAAAGATAAAAAAACAAGGATTTTTATTTAATGATTTTAATTAATATTTTGATGTTTTTATTATTATTTAATTTATATTTTAAAAAGAATTAAAAGTCTTTTACTTTCTTTTGCATTTTTAAATTTTCATCTTTGTTAATTAAGTAATCAATGTAAGGTTGCCAAAAATTTTTAATAATATAAAAAATTTTTTTGTTAATATAAAAATATTCTTTTTCAAAAGGAATATAAAATTGTTCATCCTTTTTATCTGTAAAATAATAGGTTTGTTTAATAACTTTTTTAATATCAGACCATTGTTTTTCATGTTTTTGAAAAATTATTGGATTTGATAAAACCATTTTCAACTTAAAGAGAAAACTATCTTTATTTAAAGATAGCTCTTTAGCTCTAATAGTAACAAAATCGTCATAATTCCCTAAAAAATATTTAATCATTGGCTGAGAAAAAGAACTGTCATGTTTATTCCACTCATGATTTAAAAATCTTTCCATATTGGGCTGATATGTTATAACTGGATCATATTCTCTCATTTTTTCTCTCCTAAAAAGAATTTACTTTTTTTTGTGTAATTAATTTTAAATAAAGATCTTTACTCATTGTTTTTCCTTCAATCCAATATTCGGAAGATCCATCTGGAAAAATAACAGCAGGTTTTCCATTTGCACGATGTCTTTTTCCATTTTGATAATACATTTCAAACCCTTCTTTATTTTGAACAGCAGGTTTATCATTATCTCTATGTAGTTTACCATCTTTATACCATTCTTTATGTCCATCTTCTGTATAAACGGCAGGTTCATCATTAAAAGAGTGTAATTTACCATTTTTTTGTTTATAAACTTTAAATACATCTTCATATTGTTCTATATAAAAGTGTTCCATAAAAAATCCTAATTAATATTTTTGTATATTATAACAAATTAAATTCAATAAAACAAGATAATTTTATATAATAATATAATCAAAAAAAGGTTGAAATTATAAATGCAAAATAATATAATAAAGAAAACTATGAATATCAAAGAGGTGTTTTGATATGATAAAAAGAATAAGAAAGCAAATTAATTTAAAAGAATTTATTAAACAAATCAGGAAAGAAGGTATTAGTGTAGATAAAACTAAAAAGTATAATGAAAAAGTAAAAAAATTATGTAATAACGCTTGTGCATATTTATATACTAAATTAATAGATAAATTTAATTATAATGATTTAAAGAAATTAGAAATACATACAGGTATTTTCAAAATAAATAATCAAGAGCATCAACACACTTGGATAGAGTATAAAAGGAATAATAAAGATTACGTAATTGATATAACATTATGTCAATTTGACAAAGAAATAGAAAATATATATATAGAAGAAAAAGACAAAAGATTTAAAACAATTAAAAGTTTAAATTTCACTAACTTTCAAGATGTTGTTAATTTTTTTGAAAAAATATGATTAAAAATTATTCAAACAAACGTCATGTATATATGCAAAAAAAAAAAAAGTGTTATTATAATATTGAGTTCAGCCTACTTTTAAGGAGATAGAACATGGAAATTTTAGAAAAACTAATGGATAACGCCTTGGAATTTAAGCATACGAGACAAGTTATTTTTGATTTTATGAATCTAGAAAAGTCAAATGAAGGTAAAAGGCTCGTATTTAATTGCAGGAAAAGTGAAGTAAAAGAAATAAGCATGTGGAACTTATCGAAAGATAAAGAAAAAGAGATCTATTTTTTAAAACCAAAAATGATAACTGATGAAGTTGTAGAAAGCTTTTTAAAGTATAAAAATTATCAAAAAGAAGAGCTATTTTTAAATAAGGCATATTATAAGGATACTAACGGAAATTTAAGAGAAATATATAAAAATCCTGCTGTAAATCTAGTTTAATATTTGGTTTTAATAATAAATTATTGCTGAACTCACCTTTATTATTAAAAATTAAATAAGAAAAAAAGCTATACTATAAAAGATTTTGTAGTATAGCTTAGATTTCTTCAAAATCTTCAAAGAGTGAATTATAAAATTCAATTACTCTTTGATCAACTGATACGTCTGTCATGCTGATAGGTCTAGCAAGGGAAACATTATTTAAATTTTTACAACGACTTAATGCAACATAAACCTGTCCAGCAACAAAAGCTCCTGTATCTAAATCAATAAGCATATCTTCTAGTGTTAAGCCTTGGCTTTTATGAATAGTTATTGCCCAAGCAAGAGTTAAAGGAAATTGTGTAAATTTACCTACGTCTTTAGCAACAAGTTCTCCATACTCTAAAGCATATTTTTTATTTCTCCAAGTAGTTCTTTCAACCACAACTTTTTTATTAGAACCTTGTAATTTAACCATTATACTATCAGGATATATGTCTGTTACTTCACCAAGAGTGCCATTTACCCATAATGCGTCATTCTTAGTAAACATAACCTTAGCACCCACTTTTAAATTTAATGTTTTAGGAGTTGGCATATTGACATTAAAATTGCCTTCTACTTCTGCTTCAAATTGATATAATTTTTTATTAATATTTTGTAATGAATTTTGATTAATATAATCACATTTTCTATTATTTGTAGTTAATGTAATTGTTCTTGGTATTTTAGAAAACTGTCCTTTTTTACCGAAGCAATTTCTATTAATATAAGCTACTGCATTTCTATGATCTTTATTTATTCTAATTTTATTTAAACAATCAATAGTTTTTTGATCTGATTGTCTGAATACTTTTTCAAGAAAAACAGGCTTTATATACATATCAATTTCTTGAAAAACCTTTGCACTAAAAAAGAATTCACTTTCATAATGAGTTTTAAAATATTTCTTTTCTTGATAAGATTTAACGACAGGTGGTAATTGAAATAAATCACCTACTGCTACAACTTGTACTCCCCCAAATGGCTTTTTGGTTCTTCTATTAATTTGAAGACTTTTATTAATAGCGTCTAATACATCAGCACGAACCATGCTTATTTCATCAATAATTAGAATATCTAATTGTTGTATCATTTTCAATAAAACTTCATTTTTAATATAAAAGTTTTTATTATTAAGAGCTTCTGAGGGAAATCCAAAGAATGAGTGAATAGTTTGTCCGTTAACATTAATAGCTGAGATACCAGTGGGAGCAAGCTTAATAACATTTTTATGTTTTAACTTTTTTTGCAAATAAGAAATAAGAACAGATTTACCCACACCTGCTTTACCACTAACAAAAACAAATGGTTCTTTTCTTTTAATATATTTCAAACATTCTTTATATTCAGGTATGACAATTAATTTTTCTTTTTTTGACATTAATGCTCACTCTTTAGTATAAATTTATTATATATCAAGAGTAAAAGAATTGCAATTTTTTATTAAATAAATTATAATCACCTAATATTTAGGGGGAAATAATGAACACAATTAATAATGATCTAAAAAAAGCAAACAAAATAATATTTTATATACTACCCTTCTTATTTTTAATAAGTTTAGGATTATCAAATTTTAATTCAACATTAACACAAAGTTTATTAATTGGAATACCATCCATGCTTGTACCAATGTTGTTAATTAAATTAAATCCATTAAGTAAAATAACAAGATACTCGGTAGCTATATCTTTTATGTCATTTGCCGCTTTACAAATAAATCAAATGCATGGAATGATTGAAATGCATTTTGGAATATTTGTTTTACTAGCATTTTTATCAGTATATAAAGATTGGACAACTAATTTATTAGCTGCTGTTGTTATTGCAGGGCATCATATAGGATTTTATTTATTACAATCTTCAGGACAAAATGTTTATTTGTTTTCAAATGAAAATTTGACATTTAACTTAGTATTAGTACATGCTTTATATGTTGTAGCTGAAACAATAGTATTATGCTTAAATTGTATTCAGGCTAAGAAAGATCAAAAAATAAATAATGATCTGCAAAATACAATTAATAATACAATAAGTGATCAAGGTCATTTAATTCTTGGTAATAAATGTAAAGAATCTTCTGAAGTATCCAATAAATTTAATCAATTATCAAATATTTTAAATGAAATGGTTAAAACATTAAAAGATAACACAATAGAATTATCAGAGAATTCAAAAAAAGTATTACAAAGTGCTGATATTATGAATGATAATTTCTTTCAAAATCAAAAAGGAATAGAAGAAATAACAAATAAAACAGAAGAAATGAATAACGGAATGAGTTATATAAAAGATAATTCTCAAAATATAGACGAAATTATATCAACAACTTTAAAAGAAGTAAGTAATGGAATAGAAGATATAAATAGTAATCAAAAAGAAATAGAAGAATTATCAAATTTACTAAACACCTCAAATACAACCATAACAGAATTATCTGAATCTTGTAATAAGATAACAGAGGTTTTAAGTGTTATACAAGCTATAACAGAACAAACAAATTTATTGGCATTAAATGCCGCAATAGAAGCCGCAAGAGCAGGAGATGCAGGTAGAGGATTTGCAGTAGTATCTGAAGAAGTAAGAAACCTTGCTACAAGAACACAAAAATCTACTGAAGAGATATCAGAAATAATAAAAAGTTTAACAGATAAATCAAAAGAATCAGTAAATTCTATGGATAAATGTATGTTAAAAATTAATACAAGTGTAGAAGCTGCTAATAAAAGTAAAAATTCATTTGAATTAACTTCAAAAGAGATTGAAAAAATAAGAAGTGTTTCTAATAAAATGTTAAATTTAACTAATGAGTATGAATTAAGTTCTCAAAATATGACAAAAGAAATGCAAAAAATAAAAAGTAGAATTAATAATCAAAAAGAATTGATGACGGAAAACTATAATAGTGTTGAGAAGCTTAATGGAGTTTCTAATAAAATAAATGAACAAACAAAACAATTTAAATAAAATAACATATATAATATTTTTTATATTTATAGGATATTTGGGGTTTATTTTTTATAAACTCCAATATTCAGCTATTGATTATTTTGATAAAGAAAATAAACTATCAGCCTATTCAATAAATAAAATAGAAAAAGATATAAAATCTACTTTAAATATTAATGATTATAAAAATACAATAATTCATTTAAAAGAAGAAAATTGTAAATGTAATTTATATTCTAATCAACATATAAAAGAGTTAAATAAAAAATTAAATAAAGATGAATTTAACATAATTAATGTGAATATAAAAAAAAGTGAATTAAAAAAAATAATACCTGCTTATCCTTCGACTATAATATTTGATGAAAATGGTAATCTTGCTTATGTAGGGGCTTATTCTGATGGTTTAATGTGCTCTTCGAAAAATAGTATTGTTGAAATGGTTTTAACAAACATAAAAGCAGGATTTAATCCTGCTTTGATAAATGGTGATACAAAAGGATGTTATTGTTATAATTAAAGGCTTAAAATGTGACTTTTTTTACTTTTATTAAAGTTACTTTGTAGATTGATAACAGAATTATCCTTTTTAGAAAACCAAACAGAAGATAGATGTCTATAATAATAACTTAGATTTATATCAATTTTACTATTATTAATTTCATAACTTAATTTATTCTTATTATCTTTAAAATAAAACTCAATATCAGTTCTATCAATTCCTTCTAATTTAATATGATTTCCATTTACAACTAAATTCAATATACTATTTTTATTAATATTTTTAGAATTATTATAGAAAATATGGCAAATACAATTATTAATTGCATAAACTCTTTTTTTTGAATGAATAATATATCCTTGAAAATCGGATTTTTTATTTTCAATTTTTTCATATTTTACAATATCATTTATTGTTAATAACGTACCATCATTAAAAACAAAATAACCTTTTTCATAAATAGGTTTTTTATCTAATTCTTTATTATTAGAAAATGAAGAGTAATTAATGTATTTGAAAAAATATGTTAATTCATAAGTATCTATATCACAATCTATATATGTGGATTCTTTAAGTTTTATACTTGCATTGCTGTACGGTAATAATAAAGGTTTTTTGGTATTTTTAATTTTAATTTCTAAATTATTATCAAATTTTTGATTATTTATTTCTTTAAATATAGCAACAGCATTGGAAATTCTAAAAAATTCCCCTTCTGAGGTATGTAATTTAATTGAATATAAACCATTATCATTTTTATCAATGTCTATAAAGTTAATATTTTTAAATTCATATTGAGTTCCATCTTCATCAAATATAAATAATTTCATAAAAAACCCTTTGTTAAAATTTTAATAGATTATATCAAAATATAAATAAGAAAACAAGTTTAAAGTTGACTAAATAAGTTATTATTGTATAATAACAAAATATTTAAAGAGGTATAAAAATGTTAAAAGGTAAATTAGAATTATATTCAGAAGTTGGTATGGAACATCAAGCACTTTGTTTTTATGAAGAAGAAAAAGAAGGTTATGATGCACTTAATAATATTACAGAAGAACACTATATGAAAATTTATAATAAACAAAACAAATTAGTTTTTAAAGGTGAAATCATATATGATGACTTTACAGGTTGGAAACCTTCAAATGATAAATTAAAAGGTCAACTTTACAGTGGAAAAGTGCCAGTTAATTTTCTTCAATATGGAATTGATCCTGAAGTTTGGTTTGGTTATTTTGCAAAACAATATACTGCAAAATTATATAAAAGTAAAATGTCAAATAAAGAAAAAAAAGAGTATAAAAAGAAATTGATGAAAAAATTAAAAAAGAAATATGAAGAAGAAAGAAAGTATGAAGATACTTTATTAACAAAAACAAGAATAACTTTAAATAGAAAAGAAGATATTTTTGAATTATTACAACAAGCAGAAAAACGTTATCAAATATTTGATAATGAATATCACACATTATTAATAGAAAATTATAAAGAAAATAAAATAAAAAATAAAGAAAAATTGAAAGAAATAAAGAAATTAAAAAAAGAAGATGCTATTTTAATAGATATTGATATTAAAGAAGAAATGAAACATATAAAAGAATTTGAAGATTTTAATGAAAGACATAAAATAATTTTCTTTTCTTCAACTTTAAAAGAGATGGAGAATAAAGGAGTTTCATTAAAAAATAGACAAAAATTTGAAAGAAAATACAATGATTTAGAAAAAAAATATAAAGAATCAAGGGAATCTATTATAGAAAAACTTTATAAAAAAATTGATAAAATAAAATCTAAATTATTAGTGGAAGAGTATGAAACAGTGACTTATTATGAAAAAGAAGAATATATTGTTAAATTAATAAAATTCCCTAAAAAGGTGATGAAGATGTTGAATTAATCTTCATCGTCTAATATTTTATTTAAATCTTCAATAAAACCTTCAGAAGCTACTACTTTTAGTGGCTTTTTCTTTTTTATATCGGAAACATAAGTTCCTTCAATAATACTATCATAAACAGATTTAAGTTCTTGTTTATATTTATAAAAAAAAGAATCAAATATATTATTTAATGTTGAAAAGTCTTCTGTTTTATATTTATTTGTATCCAATTCCCAATGTGAAAATCTGATATCTTTAATTACGTTGATATCTGAGAATATATAAGTTAAAGTAGGATCAGTTTTACTTTCATTATTTTTTTCTTCAATCCAAATAAAATTCATAGGATTATTAAAAAAATAATCTTGTAATTCTTCATACATTTTATTATTTATTTTAAAATTATAATAATCTTTTAAATCTTGTAATTCTTTTTCTTTTCCATTAGCATTTAATTTAAAATCAAGAACAAACCCACCAGACTCTTCATTTCCAAAATCTTTACCTTCTTCATATTCATGAGGTATTAATTCTTCAATAAAACCTTGTAGTTCTTCTTCAATTTTAGAATGTAAATACATTGCTGCACTTGCTAAGGTTAAATAATGAAATTTATTATTAATAATTGCTCTTGCCCAATAAAAATTCATACGCATTTTGTAAGGAGATTTTTCTTTTTTATCCTTGAAGTGATCATCATTGATTAAAGCTTCTTCTTGAAACTCATGATTATCAAAATCATAATCATATAATGTTTTAAATGTTAGCATACTTTCATTGTCAGCAAAACACTCATTTAAATAAAAATAATTATTTCCAATCCCACGTAAGTATGTTGATTGTGTATTAAACTCTAATAATATTTCAGGTGTAATTAAATGTTCATATTTTTCTGCATCATTTTCATTTTTTAAATCAACATTTAAAATTTGTTTATAAATGAATTTTTTAAATTTAAATTCAAGTTCATCAATATTGTTAACTTTAAATTCATCTTGTTCTTCCTTTGATAAAGAAAAGAATTCTGGATGGTATTTTGTCATGAATCTATTTAAAATAAACATATTAATCTCCTAAGTTGAATTATATGATATAACAAAAATAAAAAAAGATCAAAGAATAATTGATTAAAATAATAAAATGTTGTAGAATAAATTAAAATATGAGATATAAAAATTAAATGAAAAATGTAATAAATTATAAACAAAAAACAAAGAAGTTAAATTTATTAAAAGAAAGAAATATAAATGAAATTAATTTACTTTACAAAGAACATGGTAAAGAATATTTAATTTATTTAATTCGTTTAACTATAAAAGATAAAGATAAAGAATTTTTAAAATTTATTTTAAATAACTTTAAGTTTGAGTTAGAAGAGTCAAATTTTGTAAATTGTAATAGTGTAGAAATATTTGAAATGTTGATTGACTATAATCCAAATAATAAACATATTAATGATAATTTGCTCTGGAAAATAATAAAAATTAAAAGAAGTTGTTTGTTTTTAAAAGTTTTATTGAAAAATAAAAATATAAAAAATAAGACATTAACTGATTTATTTTATTATTGTTGTGAAAATGCACATATAAAATATATTGAAACATTAGTTGAAAGTAGTAGGTTTGTAGATTTAAATATAGATATAAATAAAGCATTTTATAGTCAAAGAAACAAACAAATTACTAAGTATTTTTTAAGATTTAAAGAAATAAATAGAGATGTTGAAATTATTAATTATGTAATTGATAATTTTAATAGAAATCATAAATTTATATTAACAGATTATTGTAATAGCTTTATTGATGATTTTTATAAATTAACACCTTATAAAAAATATTTTGATAATTTGAAATCACATCAAAATATAGAAGAAATAAAAAATACAGTTATTAAAATAAAAAATCAAATAAAAGTAGAGGAATTTTGAGGAAATAGAAATGAAAATATATATAAGAAATGATCTAAATATGAGAAAAGGTAAAATGGCCGCTCAATCAGCACATGCATTAACAGGTGTACTATTAGGTGCAATGAAAAAAAGTGGAACTGAATTTGTTTTAGAAGGTGATAATTTATCTCTTTATAAAGAATGGAAAGAAAAAAATTATCCTATTGAAATATCTATTGTTAATTCAGAAGAAGAGTTGTTAAGTAAAGAGTCTAATTTTACAGTTATGATTAAAGATCAAGGTAGAACTGAATTTGGGAAACCTACATATACAACTTGTGGTGAATTTGAAGGTATAGAAATTAAAAAATTAATTGATTTGGAAACAACTCAATTAAAGCCAGCAAAACAAACTTTGATAGCAAATAGAGATTTAAAATTAACAAAATGGGAACTTGCCCCTCGTGCTGCATTAGCAAGTTGGTTAGTTCTTGAAGAGTTAATGGAGAAAGAAGAAGATAAGTGGGTTTTAAAATTGAACAATGAAGCATTAACTTCTTGGTTATTAGGTGCATTTGCAAAAATAACTTTAAAAATTGAAGAAGAAAATGTTCCTTTAATTTTAAATAATTTAAAAGAACATAATATTAATCATTATAAAGTTGAAAATGAAAAAGGACTTGTGGTATTAGCAACAAGTCCTCAATTTTCAGAAAGTATTGATCCTGTAACTTCTCATTTAAAGTTATATTAAAGATTAGAATTAATTCTTTTCCATTTATTAGATTTAGCTTCTAATTTATCAAAAAGTTCTGTCAAAGAGGTTAACATTGTTTCATCGTTAACCTCTTCTTTTTTGATGTCATTTTCAACCAAATATAAGATAAAATTAATTAAGGCTAAATATTTAGTGCAATATTCAAATCTTATAATATCATTAAAAATTTCTTTTTCTACTAAGAAATCTTTAAAATTTTTATAATCTATTAATTTTTGTATTGCTAAAACTTTAAAATCTACATCTTTAAAATCTTCAAAAGAATCTTTTAAATGAAGATAAAAAGAATCTTGATTTTGAATTAGATAATCAATTTTTTTAATAAAGTTTGTATTATAAGAAACAACATCAATAAGTTGATTAATATTATCAGCAATTTCACCTGTTGATTTTTCATCAAGTGTTTTATGTTTTATACGTCCAGTAGAAACAAGTACAGCTTCTGCTAATTCACCGAATTCTTCATCACCTTTTAAAATAGCGTCAAGCTTATTCCAGTCGCAATCACGACTGGAAGCCCAAAGTAATAACTCAACAATTTTTTGATTAAGTTTAGTATCAATATTTTTTAATTCATTTTGTAAATCACTCATATATACCTCTTATTGTGGTTTCATTTGTGGAAATAAAATAACATCTTTAATTGAATGACTATTAGTAAATAACATAACAAGTCTATCAATTCCAATACCTTCACCAGCAGTAGGTGGTAAACCATATTCAAGTGCTTGAATATAGTCATGATCATAAGGCATAGCTTCATCATCTCCAAGTTCTTTTTCTTTAATTTGATTAACAAATCTTTCATGTTGATCAATAGGGTCATTTAATTCAGAAAAACCATTAGCTAACTCACGACCAGCAATAAATAATTCAAAACGATCAGTGACTAATGGATTATCATCATTAATTCGAGCTAATGGAGAAACTTCAACAGGGTATTCAGTAACAAAAGTAGGCTGAATTAATTTTTCTTCTGCTAATACTTCAAATAGTTCCATTTGAACATGTCCAATAGTCCAGTTGCTATTAACTTCAATATTAAATGATTCTGCAATTTTAACTGCTTTATCAAAGTCACGTAAATCTTCAATATTAATAGAAGGTTCATGTAGAACAATAGCTTCTAAAACAGTCATACGTCTAAAATTACTAAAATCAATAGTATGTTCTCCGTATTCTAAGATAGGTGAATCATTAACTTCCATAGCGACTAATTGAAGCATTGCTTCTGTTTTATCCATTAATTTATGGTAATCTGAAAAAGCTTCATAAAATTCAATCATAGTGAACTCTGGATTATGTCGTGTTGATAAACCTTCATTACGGAAATTTTTACCAATTTCATAAACACGTTCAAAACCACCTACAACAAGTCTTTTAAGTGGTAATTCTGGTGCTACACGTAGACTTAAATCAAGATTTAAAGAATCCATGTGAGTATCAAATTTTTTCGCGTTAGCGCCACTTGGAATACTTTGAAGAATATTAGTATCAACTTCAAGAAAATCTTGTGAGTCTAAATAGTTACGAATAGTTTTAATAATTCGAGTTCTTTTAACAAAGCGATCACGACTTTCTTTATTAGTCATCAAATCAAGATAACGTTGACGATAACAAACCTCAGTATCTTTTAAACCATGATGTTTTTCAGGAAGTGGTCTAAGTGATTTAGTTAGTAATTCAACTTCTTTAACCATAACAGAAAGTTCACCTTTCATGGTACGGAAAAGGTGTCCAGAAAAATAAGCAATATCACCCATATCCCAAGTTTTTAATTCTTCGAATACAATTTCACCTACTTCATTTTTTGAAACAAAAAGTTGAATACGATCACCATTAGATAGTAAATCCATAAAAATAACTTTACCTTGTCTACGTTTTGCAGTTACTCGACCAGCAATAGAGACAGGAATTTCTAGTTCAGCAAGTTGTTCTTTTGTATGCTCTACATAGTCTTTTTGTAGTTGTGTTGCAGTGTGACTTGGAGAGATTTGATTAGGGTATTTAAAACCTTTTTCTTTACATGCTTTTAGTTTATCAAGACGTTCTTGAATAAGTGGATTATCAGTATTTAAAATATGTAAATCTTCGATATTTTGCATGTAAAACTCCTTTGTTTTTAGTTATTTAAAATTCGATATTATTATACCTAAATTTTATACCAAAAGTAAAGGAGTTTTTTAACTATTTTTTATTTGTTTTGATATCTTTAAATTGTTGCATACTTTGCCATAATTTTTTTTGTGTATTTTTATTTTTCAAATTTAAATAAAAAACAGCTTTATTATAATTAAAGGCAAGATTGCTTAAATCTGGATTTTCTTTTTTATTTTCCATATTATTTATTATGAAAGCAAATGCTTACATATTTGCTGAAAGATTCTTTGTTTGAATTTTTTTCTAAAAAAGTCAAAATATTTTTAATAAGTTCTTCTGCACTCCAATTTGCTTCACCTGCAATATCAAAAACGTCTGTAGTTCCTTCATCAAAAATAGTATAACCATCATCTTCTGCTTTTTCAAAAAGAAATTCATTAAGTTCTATATTGATATTTTTATAAGTGGCAAATCTTTCTAAAATTAAAATTTGTTGTTGAAGATCCCAATTTAATTTATTACTTGCTTTTTCTAACTCGTTTTTAAACATTTATACCTCTATAATTATTAAAAATATTTGTTCCAATTTCTTCTAAAACAACATCAATGTTATCTCTATATGTATTTGTAAAATCAAGTTCTTTTGAATCAATTTTTTCAACTAATATAAAAAATTCATTATTTTCTTTGTATAAAGAAATTTTTAAATCTTGATTATAAAAATAAGTATTAAAATGTGGAAGCTCTTCTAATTCTTTAAAAACGTCATATTGCATTTTTGTAACTTTAAATAAAGCATTTTTATAATCAGTATAACCTACATAATTACTAAAATTTAAAGCTAAACTTTTTAAAAAGTAATGTCTTTGCATATCTAATAAATCCTTTGTATAATATAATTAGAATATAGCATTATAATATAAAAAAATCAACTTAAAAATTAATCAAATCGATGTGAATGAAGAGGACAATTTTTATTAAAAGAGTAATATCCAGAAGGGTAATTGTCTTCATTATCAATTTTAGGGCAAGTACACTTTGGCGCTTCCCAAAATTTATGATAATTTATATTTTCTTCAAATCCCCATTGAGATTGTAAATAAAATTCATTTTTAGTGAATTCTTTATCAAGTTGTATTAAAGCCTTTGGATTATCAGTATTTTCCATTGCATTGAAAATTTTAATTCTTTTACTTTGTGCTTTTTTAATATTTTTAAATGTTTGAGAATCTTCTGAAATTTTATTTGCTAATAGCATTTCAGGATTGATAAAATTTTGTACATAACCTTCAAAAGTGACCGCATATTTCTGATCAAATTGACCTAATTCTTCTAGTTTTTTTTCTCTTTTAATAACGCTCATTTATTTCTCTCCTAATATGTCATTATATTACCAAAAAAAATAATAAAAATCAACAAAAATTATTGTATAAAATATTATCAGATGGTATCATATAAAAGTTAATAAAAATAAGGAAAGAAACTCAAATGAAAAAAACAAGTTGTGGTATTTTACTAAAAGTGAATGATAAGATCTTACTTGGTCGTTCTACTGGTAATTTACATTGGGATATTCCAAAAGGAATAAAACACGAGAATGAAGAGCCAATTGAAGCAGCGGTTAGAGAAACATTTGAAGAAACAGGATTAAAAGTTGAAAAAAAAATATTAAAAGAAAATGGTGTATTTAATTTAAATAATAAAAAGAATTTACATTTATTTGAAACAAATGAAGTTGAATTTAATGTTGAAACATTAATTTGTCATTCAATGGTAATTTTACCAGAAAGAGAGCCTTTTCCAGAAATGGATAAGTTTGGTTTATTTACAAAAGAAGAAGCGATAGAAAAAGTATATCCTTCATTAAAAAAAGTTTTACAAGATGTATTATAGGAGTCAATTATGAATATAAAAAGAAAGCTATTAATTAATGATTTAATTAATAAAAACTTAGAAAGTAAAGAAGAAATATTAGATTATCTTGAAATAAATAAAATAGAAGATTCAGAAAATATTTTAGAAGATTTAAAAAATGAAAGAATTAGAAGAATAGAAGAAGATTACTACGTACATTCTCTTTCTTAATTAAAAAAGTTTTAAAAGGATTTAAAATGAAAATATTAGAAAATAAAAGATGGAAAAATCATCCTTGGTCAGAATTTGGACATGTATATAATACAGATATTAATTTGATTCATTCAATAGCAAATCCAAAAGCAACTGATTATACTGATCTTTTAAATGGTGATATAGTACATCAAGAAAGAGTTTGGGAGAATATTGAAGAAGAAGGTATGCAAGAGCCATTATTAATAATAATAGGTTATGACAAACAAACAATAAGGCTTGAGTCAGGCAATCATAGAATTAAGGTAGCAAAAGATAAAGGTTATACTCATTTACCTGCTGCATTTTTTGTTTTTAAGGAAAGTGTTTTTAATTCATTAAATGGAAACCACTTTTTTGATGCAAAAGAAATAGTAGATTTTAATAAACTAATCAAATGTCCATATCCATATCAAGTTGATCCTAAAAAAATAATAAGAAATAATTATTTTATTTAAAAGTTAGATATTTTTTTAATATAGTTAATCTTATTATAATAATGAGTTAATTTATTTAAATTATGGTCGCTATCTTTCAAATTATAATAAACAAAATCAGAAATAATTTGATTAAATAAATCTATATTTTTATAAAAATATCTCTCATTTTCTAAAATACTATTTTTCATTTTTCTACTTAAATAATAAAAATCATTGTTTTGTTCAATATGTCTTTGACAAGAATTACAAACATCTATTTCATTTATAACACTAATTTTACAATAATCACAAAAAACAGTTTCTTCTTGTTTTTCAATTTTAAAATTTAAATTATTAAAAAAATTATAAATAATAATTAAATCTTTATTTTTTTTAAAAAAATTAATTTTATATGAATATAAAAGAGATTTAATAAATAAATCAAAAGCTTCTGTATCTTCATTAAGAGAAAGTGGGTAGGTATGATTAACATAATATGGTTTAAATGAATGTCCATCTTGTTCAAAAAATTGTAATAAACCAAGAGAATTCATTTTTTTTAATATTAAGTGATAATAAGAAGCAATATATTCAACAATATATATTTTATTATTCAAATTACCTAAATAATTCAAATAATCAGTGTTTGAAGAATAAGATAAAAATAAAATAGTAGAATTAATTGTTTTCATTAAAAGTTTTTAATGTTTAATTTAATTTTTAACTTTTCCAAAAACTCTTTTACTTCAAGATGTTTTGAAATCTCTTGTAAATTTTCGTCTTTATCATAATAATTTGAAAACAACAAAAAAATCCAATTTTTTATGTTTCTATTTTTGGGTATATCTAATTCTTCATACTCAAAAACATTATATTTATAAAAGTTTCCATTTTGTTTACTTATATATTTAAATTTTAAACTAAACAATCCTTTATTATCTTTTATTTTATGTTTTATTAAAATTATAGAAAATAAATTTTGACCAAGATTGTTTTGTCTTGTAATTTTATTTTTTTTTGCAATTATCATATATACCTACTTATTATACCTTAATTTTAAAAAATGACATTCTTCAATAGATGGTACTTCAAATTTTTGAATTTGTTTATCAATAATGTCACTTGGTACAACATTTTTACGTTCTTTATTTTGTTTTAAAATTTCTGATTTTGTTTTATTAAGTAACTCAATTTGATTGAATGCACTGTAATTAAAACCAAGAGTTAAAGGAACATTTCTAAAATCTCTTCTATAATTTGTTGCATCCCAAACAATATTTTCTTTTTTAGCTAATTTTTCTTTTAAAATTTGTTTAGCCATATCTAACACTTTACGTTCTTGTGAATGATTAGCACGAGAACCAAGTAATTCTTCTCGAATATTATCAAGAGAAATAAGGTGATAATCAGAGTATTCATTTCCAATTAATGTTGATTTACCGATCCCACTGATACCACAAAGTAAAACTAAGTGAGAATAATTATCTCTATACTGAAAAGAACGCGCAATTTCTTCTTCTGGTGTAAAGATATTTTTGTTTTCAAATTGTCTACAAAATTCTTGAAAAACAAATTTCTTTGTTAATTCATTATAATCATTTAATTCATTATAAATAAATTCTTTTTCTTTTAAATATGGAATATTTTTCCAAAGTCCATAGTCTTCTGCATAAGATTTAAAGAATTCTAAGTATTCAATTTGTTCTTCTTTATCAACACAAGTACGTCCACGCATATCAGCTAATTCTAAATAGTAAATAAGTTCTAATGAACATTTACGAGCCAAATTAAAATACTTTTCTTTTGTTGCATCTTTCACAACTAATAATTTAGGAACTTGATGATAACCTACAAGATTACAAATTTTAGAAAACATTTCTTCATTATCAATGATTTCATTTAATCTATAAAATAAGTAGCTTAAACCAAACTCTTCATGTTTTGGTGAAACAATTCTATTTTTACCAAATACTTCTTTTTCTTTTGTTGTAATAGGTTTACAAATATCATGCAATAAAGCTGATAAAACTAAAACAATTTTATCATTATCATTTAAATGTTTTGCTTCATTTTCAATAATGTTATATGTTTCTTCAATAACCATATCAGTGTGAATATGAACATCACCTTCTGCATGCCATTCATTATCTTGTGGAGTGCTTTTAAAATCTTTTAAGAGATCAAATAACTCACCCCATAAGGAGATAAAGTCATTAACATTATGTCTTTTTTGTAATAAAAATTGTAAGTTCATAATTATAATCTCTCAGTTAAATAGTATAGAGAGATTATAACAATATAAAAATATAAAATCAATAAATAAAAGATTTAAATTTCTAAATATTAATCTTCTGAATTTTTTCTTTCTATTCTTTCAATAATTTCTTTATTATCTTCATGATATTGATCAACTTCAAAATCAGAACTAAAAATTTCAGTATATTGTGATTTATTTTTTAAATGAATAATAACTTCGATAGATTGCATAATAATTCTCCTATGAATTAGTTATATGAAATAATATACCATATGAACTACCAACACCAAATGCTTCGCTACGCTACACACTTGGAATTGGTTTCTCCTTTGCAATCGTCAAAGGGATCACCGTTCAATAGTGATTGCTCTTTATAGGAGCTTTTAATTGTACGCTTAATGGTATCTCTACTCATTATTTT
>Ga0208300_100195_pt1 | contig 58166 bp, 46 predicted proteins | sample 23_taG_FD_184096 | JGI IMG/M metagenome (GOLD analysis project Ga0208300, IMG submission 184096) | Marine viral communities from Cariaco Basin, Caribbean Sea - 23_WHOI_OMZ (SPAdes) (version 2) | ecosystem: Environmental > Aquatic > Marine > Oceanic | place: Caribbean Sea: Cariaco Basin...
GCATCAAGGGGTTCAGCAAGCTGGAACTGGTCGTGAACAACGTCCGGTTCCAGGATGGAGAGCAAGTAACCGATCAGTCAGACAGGACTGCCGCCTGACCGCCATCCACCAGATTTGACTATAACTCATAGTGATGCATGGTGAGATTAAAAGCATTCACATGCTCTGAATCATCACTGTATCTGTTCTTTTTAACGATAGCCTCAACGGGTAACCGCGGCTTAATATCCGGATATTGTGCAGGATAACCAATACACATACCAAAGACAGGGTATACATGGTGTGGCAAACTTAGCAGTTCACTCACGGCTTGTGGATTATTGCGTATACCTCCTATGTAGCAAATTCCTAGCCCTTCTGACTCCGCCGCAATCGCGATGTTTTGTGCTACCAGTGAAACGTCTACCGTAGCAACCAAAAGCTGCTCGGTCATACCACTAACGACGTTTTCTCCTGTGCTTTTCGCCGCTTCAAGTGGGCGCTTCATATCGGCACAAAAAACTAGGAAATCACTGCTTCTCGCTACGTATTTTTGCCCACCTGTCAGCTCGACTAACTGGTCGCGTAAATGCTTATCGGTGACATGTATTATGCTATATGCCTGTATATGGCTTGAGGTTGCTGCTGCTTGCCCAGTACGAATCAGCTCTATCAATAACTCCGGCGGAATTTCCCGCTCTTCAAACTTTCTGATTGAGCGATGAGATTTCAATAGTTTAATCGTGTCGTTCATTATGCACGCCCATATAATAATATTTAATTGGTGTTCAACATTACAGCCTAACCTAGAGCACTGGCAGAACCTCGCAAAGATCACCCACCAAACTGTAGTCGGCAACTTGGAAGCCTGGGTTACCCCAGTACACCGTCATTCTTCAGCTGCGATAACTGTTCTGGCGAAAGACCAAGGTACTCGGTGAGAACATCGTTAGTATCTTGCCCCAGCAGTGGTGCTGGCCTCCTGTACTCTACGGGCGTGTCGGAAAGATGAATTGGGCTACCCACCATCTTAAAGTCAGGATTCAGAGAATGGGGGATATTGACTAGCATGCCACGGGCATCCACCTGGGGCTCTGCTAGTGCGTCGGCAATATCGTTAATTAACCCGACCGGCACCCTGACGTTGCTGATTTTTTTTACCCACGCTTCCGCTGTATCGCGTTTAAAATGCTCTGAGAGAATCTGGGTGATCGCATCTCTGTTTCTGACCCGACTTTCATTTTTTGAAAAGCGAGGATCAGCAGAAAGCTCTGGCAACCCAATAGCGCTGGACAGCGCGGCAAACTGAGAATCGTTGCCACACGCAATAATGAAGTCCTTATCACTGGCACGAAAGGAGTTGTAAGGCACAATGTTGGCATGCGCATTACCATAGCGCCCAGGTGAAACGCCTGTGCTTAGATAGTTCTGGCTCTGGTTGCCTAATGCCGCCACCTGCACATCCAGCAGCGCCATGTCGCAATGCTGGCCGCGACCAGATTTTTCACGTGCCAGTAGCGCCGCCTGAATGGCAATCACCGAGTAAAGCCCTGTCATCACATCGGTGACCGCCACCCCCACTTTTTGCGCGCCGCCCCCCTGAACGCCATCACGCTCCCCGGTGATGCTCATGAGCCCACCCATTCCCTGGATAATGAAATCATAGCCAGGTTCCTGCGCACGAGGCCCTGTCTGGCCAAACCCCGTAATGGAGCAGTAGATTAACCTCGGATTGAGATTGGAGAGTGATTCATAATCCAACCCATACTTCTTTAGGGAGCCCGCTTTGAAGTTCTCGACCAGCACGTCGCTCTCAGCCGCCAGTGCACGAACAACTTCCTGCCCTTTTGTGGTGGTAATATCGACAGCCACCGAGCGCTTATTGCGATTGGAGGATTGGTAATACGAGGTTTCCGGAGTCTCGTTACCCTGAGTATCTTTCATGTATGGCGGGCCCCAAGCACGCGTGTCATCGCCTCGCCCTACGCGCTCTACCTTGACGACATCCGCGCCAAGGTCGGCCAATACTTGGCTGCACCAGGGGCCAGCCAGTACTCGGCTTAGGTCAAGCACACGAATTCCCGTCAGTGCTCCCATGACACCCACCTCGTTTCAACTAACATAATCAACCTCAACATCACCGAACACTCGGTGCTTCATGTAACAGTGATAGGCCCAGCGTTGCTCGACGCCGCAGCCACGGGCTTGGCCTATAGCGAGGATCTCCCGTTAAGGCAGTGATACGCTCAAGAATGGCAAGCAACCTCTGCGGGCCTAACGCATCTCCCCATGCCAACGGTCCATAGGGATAATTAAGTCCCAATCTAACGGCATTATCGATATCAGTAGGCGTGGCAATCCCACGCTGAGCAATATCACAGGCTAGATTAACCACGGCGGCCAGCACACGTTGAGAGACAAACCCCACGCTGTCACGAATCACGGTCACTGCGGCTCCATCAGAGGCCAATAATGCGTGAGCAGCGTCGCACATCTGCTGTCGCGTGACGGGTGTCATCATCAGTGTGCGATGCCGCTCCAGCCCCATCAATGTGTCGAGGCAGAGTGTGCGCTCAGGGTCGACACCGAAATACGCACTCGCACTCACCGCATCATCACCAAAGGGCAGTAGTAAACAGAGCGCTTCTTCCGATGGTGAATCTGTCCTTTCCACTCGTCCGCCAAGCGACACCAGCAGTGACACGACCTGCTCACGTAGGTCGATATCCTCACACCCCACCCAGAATGACGGAAAATCACTGATCGTAGGCACTGGCTGTGGCGCCAGCGCAGCGATTTTTTGTCCACCTTCATAGCGATAAAAGCCCACCCCCGTCTTGCGGCCCAGACGATTCCCTTTCAGCATTTGCCGGGATATATAAGAAGGCCTATAACGCGGGTCGTGATAGAACTGCGTGAAAATCGACTCCATTGCAGGATGCGAAACATCGAGGCCCGTCAAATCAAAAAGTTCGAGTGGCCCCATTCGGAAACCAGCCTCCTCGCGAAGAATCCGGTCGATATCGTCAGGCGGCGCCACCTGCTCTTCTAAAATCTTAAGGCCTTCCGTGCTGTAGGCACGTCCAGCATGATTGACAATAAAGCCAGGGGAGTCCTGGGCACGCACACCGGCATGTCCAAGTTGGCTTGCCAGCTCCAGCAGTGTATTAACGACAGCTTCATCGGTATTGACTCCCCCGATCACCTCAACGACCTTCATCAGCGGAACAGGATTGAAGAAGTGAAAACCGGCCATTCGACCAGGATAAGTTAGCTCCGCAGCAATAGCGGTGACCGACAGTGAAGAGGTATTGGTAGCGAGGATACAATCTCGCGAAACGACCGCTTCGAGGTCGCCAAATAAGCGTTGCTTGATTCCCAGATCCTCGATGATTGCCTCAATAACCACATCGCAATCCGCAAAAGCCGTCATCGATTCGGCGATGGAAAGAAGCGACAAAGCGACCCCAGCAGACTCCCGCGATACTTTGCCCTTGCTAACCAATTTATCGAACGTTCTTTGCAGACCATCACGTGCAGCACGGGCTGCCCCATCGCGGCTATCAAACAGCACGACCTCCAGCCCTGCCTGCGCAGCGATCTGGGCTATTCCAGCCCCCATCACTCCTGTGCCGACAATCCCCAGCCGATTCACTTTTCTCGCCATTAGGATTCTCCTCGGTAGCTCGGTTTGCGCTTCTCGATAAAGGCAGCAGCCCCCTCTTTCTGATCCACAGTGTCAAAAAGCAGCTGAAAAGCTTTACGTTCAAGCACCAAAGCGCTCTCTAAGGGCAGATCAGCCCCCATCAGCACCGTTTCTTTGATGTGCTCTAGCGCTAGAGCAGGCAAATGCGCGATTTCTTGTGCCAGTACTGTGGCGCGTTCCAGTGTCCGGTCATCACTAACCACTTCGCTAACCAGTCCCATGGCCAACGCCTCTGCCGCTGGCACTATGCAGCCGGTCATCAGCATGCGCATGGCCTGAAATTTCCCTACTGCTCGTACTAGCCGTTGCGTCCCACCTGCGCCAGGCATTAGACCCAGCTTGACCTCCGGCTGCCCGAACCGTGCCGACTCCCCCGCGATGATGATGTCGCAGTGCATGGCAAGTTCACAGCCACCACCCAGAGCAAACCCATTAACTGCGGCGATCACTGGCTTAGGGCAGCGTGCCACCGGCTCCCAGAAACGCTCATTGTGGCGTAGATGCATTTCAGTCGGAGAAGCCTCAGCAAACTCCTTCACATCAGCACCTGCAACAAACACCTGCTCGCCCCCGGTCAGCACAATGACTTTCACCTCATCCTGCCGAGTTAGAGACGAAAAAAGCTCGGCTAACTGATACCTCACTGCTCCATTGAGAGCATTCTTGGCATGCGGCCGATCAATACGAATCACCGCCACCCCATCATCAAGCGAGGCAAGATAGACCTCGGAAGAGCGCTGTTTGTTTATCATGCAAAATTTCGCCACTGACTGTGTCCGCATCACGGACAAATGTTTTAATAATAGATAAAACTTACACAGCTTTTGGAATAACTGTCAATCTGTCGAAAAACGACAACAATAAAAAATATATTTATCAATAACTTATAATAAACATGCAATTTATAAAGCACTCTATACTGCAATACCAAAATGTCCGCTTGGCAAACATTAAGACTGCATGATTGACATTTATCGGCAGCGCGCTGCAAAATCAATCTGTCCAAAAACCTCGAACGAGGCAGAAATCGGTGAAGACAACAGACAATCAGGGCGATTTTCAGATCGTTATAGACCCGATGAATGCGGCGGGCGAGCAGGAGAAAGACCGGCAGTTCGTAACGGCGTTGGCGAGAGGGCTTGAACTACTACGCTGCTTCACTCCAAGCGAGAGTGCTTTAAGCAACCTCGATCTGGCTAGGAAGTCGGGGCTGCCACGCCCCACCGTTAGTCGGCTCACGCATACTCTCGCCCGGCTGGGCTATCTGCGCCCTCTATCACGAGGGAAGTATCAATTGGATGTGGGCGTAATGTCCTTTGGCTATGCCATGCTATCCAACCTGCCGATTCGCGCGATTGCCCAACCTTTGATGGTAAATCTTGCCGACGAAGTCGGTGCGACAGTGGCCATGTCTGCCCGAGACCGCCTAGACATGGTTTATCTAGATGTGGTTCAGAGTTCTCTACGTTCCACCATCCGTCGCCAAACCGGTACGCGTCTTCCCCTCCACCAAAGCTCGGCGGGACGCGCCTATTTGGCTGCTCTACCTCCACAAGAGGCAGACGCACTAATGGATCATCTGCGGGAGTCTTATCCCAGCGACTGGCCTGTTATTCGCAAAGCATTAGAACGTGCTTTTCGAGACTACGCCGATTACGGCTACTGCTTGTCGATTGGAGAATGGCAACGAAAGGTGAATGCTGTTGCGGTGCCCCTCCATCACCCGCAGTTGGGAATTCTGTCGTTCAACTGTGGTGGCCCTGAGTTCCAGATATCACGGGAAAAGCTGGAAGAGTCTATCGGGCCTCAATTAGTCCAGTTGGTCAACGATATACAGACCCAGATCTCCTAGAACCCACGACTCCAACGATCTACTTACCTTACATTTAAGAGGCACACATGATTCGTGACCAGGAAACCATGCAGCTCCTGCTCGACTCCATACGTAGCTTTGTTAAAGAAGCGTTAATTCCGCGTGAGGAAGAAATAGCTGAAAGCGATGAAATTCCCGATGACATTGCCTCACAGATGCGTGATATGGGTCTCTTTGGCCTCACTATTCCCGAAGAATATGGGGGTCTTGGTGTGACCATGGAGGAAGAAGTCAATATTGCTTTCGAGCTGGGCAGGACATCTCCCGCCTTCCGCTCCTTCATCGGTACTAACAACGGCATCGGTTCAATCGGCATCCTGCTAGACGGCACCCACGAGCAGAAAGCTAATTACTTGCCCCGATTGGCCAGCGGCGAGATTCTGAGTGCCTTCTGCTTAACGGAACCCGACTCCGGTTCTGACGCCGCCTCGCTGCGCACTACCGCTATCAAAGATGGCGACGACTACTTGATTAACGGTACCAAACGCTACATCACCAACGCCCCGCATGCCGGTATTTTTACCGTCATGGCACGCACTAACCTGGAGGTCAAAGGCGCCAAGAGCATTAGCGCCTTTATCGTTGAAGCCGACACCCCCGGCATTACCATTGGTAAACGCGATAAGAAGATGGGCCAAAAAGGCGCTCACACCGCTGATGTAATCTTCGATAATGTACGCGTACCGGTCAGCGCACTGATTGGCGAACAAGAAGGCGTCGGGTTTAAGACCGCCATGAAAGTTTTGGATAAGGGACGCCTGCATATTGCCGCCATTGCCGTAGGGGCCGCTGAGCGTGTTCTAGATGACTCCCTACGTTTTGCAATGGAACGCCAGCAATTTGGCAAGCCTATTGCCGAATTCCAGCTTATCCAAGGCATGCTGGCCGACTCTAAGGCCGAGATTTATGCCGCTCGCTGCATGGTTCTAGATGCCGCACGCAAGCGCGATGAAGGCCTGAACGTTAGCACCGAGGCCTCCTGCGCAAAGATGTTCGCTACCGAAATGTGCAGCAGGGTCGCCGACCGCGGTGTACAAATCCATGGCGGCGCTGGCTATATAAGCGAATACGCCGTTGAGCGGTTCTATCGCGATGTACGCCTATTCAGACTCTATGAAGGCACCACCCAAATCCAACAGGTAATCATCTCGCGCAACATGATTCGCGACGCTCAATAGCGGGTGTTTGCTGATGACTGTAGGCCTCCCCGCTGCCGTCGGGTCATTCATCCCCTTCGTCCGCTATTCCGCCCTACGCGCCTTTAACTAGAAGGATGTAACCCATGCCACAACCCTTTGCTATCGTCACCGGCGGCGCCCGCAACATCGGCCAAGCCATTGCGTTGCGCTTGCAACAAGATGGCTATCGCACCATTGTCCTCGACATTGAGGCGCCAGAGGCAGAATCATTAAAGGCCGATGCACACCTAGTCGACCTGAGTGATATTGATGCGACCCGCCAAGTGCTCGAAAAAATCGCTGACGCCCACCCAGTGACGTGTCTTGTCAATAATGTTGGCATAGTGCGTCCTGCGCTTCTCGACGACACCCGTATTGAGGACTTCGATTCTTTGATGCACCTCAACGTGCGCTCCGCGTTGGTATGTACCCAGTCTCTTCTTCCCTATATGCGGCAGCATGGCCAGGGACGTATTGTCATGAATGCCAGCCGCGTGGTGCTCGGCAAGGAGGCCCGCACCCTTTATAGCGCGACGAAAGGAGCATTACAGTCGATGGCCCGAACTTGGGCGCTAGAACTAGCTGCTGATGGCATTACGGTTAACTGTGTGGCACCAGGACCTATTGCCACGACAGCGTTCTGGGAGAACAACCCACCCGACTCAGAGCGTGCGCGCCGTATCATTGAGAACATCCCTGTCCAGCGTATGGGGCAACCTGATGATGTTGCTCAAGCCGTTAGTTTCTTCTGCGACCCACGCAGCAGTTTCATCACGGGACAAACATTATTCGTTTGCGGTGGTGTCACGGTAGGGTGAGGCAATAACTCAGCTTGCTAATCGAAAAAGTACGGCGGCCATCATCAACGAGGCCGCCAGAAATGCTCCGTTCCAGCGCAGGCCAATTTGACCCGCCGTTATACCTGTGAAGCGCGACATAATCATCATTGCCGCCGTGAACGGCGACGACACCATCGTCAATGACCACCCCACCAGCATCGCCGACGCCAACAACGGCAATGACACCCCCTCTAGCCCTACCTGGGCGACCATGCTGGTTAAGAAGGTCACGCTGATAATGGGATTGACGCCTATCTGGGCAAGCACCACGATCAGTAAGAGCGCGAGTGCTGGCAACCAATTGCCAGCAGCGATAAGGAGTGATGCCACCCCATCCAGCTGGGCCGGATTAAGCAGCGCCACGCTGAGATATCCAAGATAAGTACCTGAACCCAGCGCAACGACCTCATTACCAATCCCTCCCAGCACATCAGGCAGACGACGGGTGAGCAAAGCAGTGGCTGACCACACGCCAGCATGCCCAATATCACGGCACTGCCAAGCCAACCATACCCAGGCTCCCAGTGGTACACCGATCACAACAGCCTGAGGCAATCGCAGCGATAGTATGGTGGCAAGTGCAAAAACCAGCAGGACTAGAGCCAACAGCAGCAGGCTAAAAGCTACTAGCGGTATCAATGAGGGCCTCTCATTCCCTGCTGCGCTGGCGCTCGGACGAGGACCAGCAATCTGATCACAAGCCCACCCCAGCAGAAATAGCGTGACTGCCGAGGCCAGCACATAAGGAAAGAGCTGCCCCCAGGTCAGCGATTCCAAATTACCCAAAACCACCGCAACACCGATACCTAACGGGGAAACCAAAGGTGCCAAAGTAAAGCCTCGCAAGGTTGCCAAGAGCATGCGTCGGCGACGCACCTCCTGCAGCCACACTCGCCCCTGTGCCGAACCGAGCGTATTAGCCTTATCGATCATCGACATGAACAAGTTCAACACGCCAAAGTTGAGCACGATACCGAATAGGGTAGACCCCAACGAGAGCATCGGATAACGCCATGTGGGAGGCTGCAACAGTAGGCTCTGTCCACAGCGACGAATGAGTCTCGACCGATAAGCTGGCAAGCGCAGCACCGCAAGTGCCGCCATAAACGCCGCCAGAAAGACAAAACCATTCGCCGCCTCATAAAGCACTATCCCAGGATAAGGAAGTCGCCACATCGCAAAAAGTGATACTACAACACAGGCCAACGCTAGCATGTGAGCCATCAAGCTAAAGCGGGTCCAACCTAGCACTAGAAAACCTGCCAGTAGTAGCTGAGCCACGCTTGCGGCCCACGTTGCACCACTCAATAAATGCACCACAGTTAGCACTGCCACACCCGCTAGCAAACGGCTAGACCATACGTCTGTAACTGGCATCTTTATGCGGGAACTCATGGTTGGCTCCACCCCACTAGTAAAAAAAAGCCGGCACCCTACGGTGGCCGGCTCGATTTCCTTGCGCCTTAGGCCCACTTCGCGGGCTTAAGGCAAAACACCACTTAGCGTAAGGTCGACAGCATCACGCTCCCGCCCCAGGTTCACTCGCACTCTGTTTCGCTTTTTGCCGCGAGGTAATAAAACGATAAAGGGCCAGCAATATGGAGCCTAAGGTTAGGGCGATGAAGAACCAGGTGATCGGACCACGTACGAAAATCGACAGATCGTTGGAACCGATTAACAGCGAGCGACGCAGGTTATCCTCGAACATAGGCCCCAAAATGAAGCCTATTAGGAAGGGGGCAGCCGGGATACCGGTACGATTAAACACATAACCCAGAACCCCAAAAGCCAACATCAACCACACATCGAAAGTATCATTATTGACCGCATAAGCCCCATATACGCAGAACATCAACACAATCGGAAAAAGAATCGATTTAGGTATATCTGCGATCAGGGAGAAGTAACGGATTGCTGCATTCCCCACAAATAACAAGATCACGGAACTGAGCATGATACCGAGGAAAAGTGCATAGATGAGCGGCAGATTTTCCTGAAACAGCAGTGGGCCAGGGGTCAGCCCATGAACCATGAAGGCTCCTAAGATAATAGCGGTGATCACATCGCCGGGGATTCCCAATGACAGCAGTGGGATCAGCGTAGCTCCAGCGACGCCGTTGTTACCTGCTTCGGAAGCAGCGACCCCTTCTACTTCTCCCTTTCCAAAACGCTCTGGGTGGGGTGAACGACGCTTGGCATCACTGTACGAGATGAAAGCCGCTGCAGTTGCCCCAGTACCTGGGATAGCACCGATAATGACACCTATCAAGCTACCTCGAACGATGCTTTTGAGGCTGCCCTTGAGCTCGCTGAAAGACACCCCAGCACCACTCGCTTTGGCACGGAGGTGAGGTATCACCTTTTTGCGATAAAATTCGATAATTTCAGGTATCGCAAACAGACCGATCAATAGCGGAATGAACGAGATACTGTCCATCAGGTTGTAGTTGCCAAAGGTCAAGCGCTGCGAACCAAACACTGAATCGAGCCCTACCAACGAAAGCAGGATACCCAAAAGAGCCGCAATCAGCCCCTTGATCATCGAGCCACTGGCAAGCGAAATGATAATAGTCAAAGAAAAGCAGATCAGCCAAAAGAATTCCGGCGCACCGAAGTTAAGTGCAATCTTAGCTAAATAAGCAGCAAAAAAGATCAATGCAATATTAGAAATAAAATCTGCAATCACCGACGAATAGAGCGCCATCTTAAGCGCTTTTTTCGCTTCTCCTTGCTGCGCCATTGGATAGCCATCTAGTAACGTACAGGCTGAAGCTGGCGAACCCGGCGTACGAATCAAAATAGCGGTGATTGAGCCGCCATACATACCACCCTTATAAATACCTACCAACAACAGTATGGCCGCGACCGGCTCCATAGAAAAAGTAAACGGTAGTGCCAAGGCCACCGCCATCGTGGCAGTAAGACCCGGGATAGAGCCGACAGTAACGCCAACCACCACCCCTACAGCGATTGCCACAAAGTTCTCTGTGGCTAGAAACAGCTGCAGTACTTCTGTAATGTTTTCCATAAATCACCAGATCTTAAAGGTGGCAGTGAGCTCAGAACGGCCACATCGGCAGCGGCACGTTCATAATCCCCGTAAACAGTAGCGTCACGCCCGCCGGGAAAACGATAGCTAGACCATAAACCCACCAAGTACGCACCGGGTGGGCGATGAAAAGTATCAAAGTGGCGAGGATGCCACTGATTACCGCACCTAACATCTCAAACAGGCCAGCGTAGACAACCAGAGATAATGCCATCAGCGCAAAGCGCAATAACGGACCACGCTCAAAACGACGTCCGCTATCTTCGGCATCGTCAGCAACTAGCACACCTTGAATAATCATCAGTACCGAGAACACCAGCAGCAACCAGCCCACAATGTTCGGCAACCAGCGCGGCGACATCATCGGATTCTGCATGATGGGAGGTTGACCAATGTAATTGGGAACCAGATAGAAAAGCAGCAGCAGGGAGAAGCCCAGCAGCATAACCCCGGCGACTACATCCCACGGATCCTTGATCAGCGTGCCACCGGTAGAGTGAAACTTCGTCATCGGGGTACTCTCTCGACGTAAAGACGTAAAAAAGCTCTACAAGGAAACCAATTGAGGCGAGGGTCGTAACCCTCGCCTCGCCATACTAGGTACTTGCCAATGACTTACTCTTGACGAATACCGGCTTCAGTCGCTACTGCGTCCCAGCGAGCAACTTCATCAGCAATGAAGGCTTTGAAATCATCACCAGCGATAGTGCCTTTCTCTGCACCCAGCTGCTCGACAAAGCTAGTGAACTCCTCGCGCTCCATCACCTCTTGCAACGCTTTTTGCATGGCAGCTGTCGCTTCTTCGGGGAAAGAGTGATGGGCAATCAGGCCAAACCAAGCGGTAGTGACAAACTGGTCGAGGTTATACTCACCAATTTCTTTGAGGGTTGGCACATCTGGTAGGAATTCAGAACGCTCAGCTGAAGTAACCGCCAGCGCTCTCAAATCGCCGGATTGAATATGCGAGAACACAGTCGGCATGTTCTCGAAAGAGACATCGACATCACCTCCCAGCAAGGCTGGTAGGGCTGCACCACTGCCAGCAAAAGGTACCGCAGTCATATTGGTTTCAGTCAGCGTCTTAAACAGCTCTCCAGACATGTGGATAGAACTACCCACACCACTGTGACTAAAGGTCATATTCTGTTCTTTTGCTGCCTCAACAAACTCAAGCACACTGTTGTAAGGGCTGTCAGCCGGTACCACCATCACGTTAGGAATATCAATCATATTCTGAATGAATACGAAGTCCTCGACCGGATCGTAAGTGAGACCAGGATAAATAGCAGCGCCAATGGTATGCCCAGGTGACGCCATTAATATGGTGTGATCGATATCACGGCCACCGCGAGCCAAACGGCCAGTAGCAACAGTAGAACCAGCCCCTGGACGGTTTTCTACCACCACATTGGTATCGAGTTCTTCCTGTAGTAAGTCGGCCACACGACGCGACAGCACATCGGTAGTGCCACCGGGTGCATAGGGAACCACCAGGCGCACATCATCAGTAGGCCAATCCTGTGCCTGAGCAGTGGACACGGAGAGAGATAGTGCAACGGCACCACCGCAAGTGGCAGTGCAAAGAGCGTTTAGAATTTTTTTCATAATGGACTCTTCATGGGTTAGAGTACTTATATTTAAAGTTCGCAAAGCGAACAACTATTCGCATTTAATATCTATAGAGTACTGCTATCGCACTCATGCCAGAAACCCCGACTTTAGTTTATACCACGCCCAAAATGTGACTCGCTGCTCAAAAATGGCGAGACGGGTGGAAGAGGGTCTATCTTGAGGGGGGAGCCCAACAGGGCGTTTCAGGGCTTATCGATAGCAATAGTAACTGGCTTACGGGCAACTATGCTGACGGCATAGCTCCTTAATGGCAGTTGCGCTTTTCATCACTCAAGAAACCCATGATCTTTTTTCGCAGAAACGCTTCTCCCTACGGCGTCTCAGCCAGTGCGGGTCTGGGGCAGCAAGTTCGCAATGCATTAACCCCGAGGGACACGGTTTTCCTTTCAGGAGGGGAACAATGCGCTTGATAAACCTAAAGGCAAAGGAAAGCGCCTCAAGCCTTTAGCTGACTTGAGGCTGCCTGCGTTACTTCAGTTCAACTTCAACAAAAGAAAAGGCGTTCTCGCCAATATTGATGACATTATGTTCGGTGCCTGCTACACGGTTGTAGCATACCCCTGCTTGCAGCATCACTTCACGGTTACCTTCTGGCGTTTCGAGTAACATCTTGCCGTCATGAATTGGCACAATCACATAATCATGATCGTGACGATGCCAGCCGGTTTCTGCTTCCGGCGGGAAGTCCCAACGGGTGACGATTACTTGATCGTTATCTATTTGTCGCTGACTGTTTGCTTGGGGTCTGGTCATCACATTGCCTCGCACTGATTTACGTTTATTTTTGGGGAAAGAAGCTCTAGAAATACCTAAACTACCTGAAACCGCAGTTCACTGGCCGAGTAGCCATAATGCTGCTTGAAGGCTCGACAGAATTGGGCCTGATCGGAGAACCCCCAGCGATAAGCGATCTCACCGATATTAATACCAGTGGGCGTCGCTTCCAGGTCTCGATGGGCTGCTTCAAGGCGCTGCACCTTTACCCATTCACGCACGGTATAGCCCGAACCGGAAAATAGTTTGTGCAGATAACGTAATGAAATGCCGCTGTAGTGGGCGATGCGAGCAGGAGTCAAATCAGGGTCACCAAGGTTGGCAGAAATATAGCGCTCGATACGCATAAGATGTGCGGTTTTGAGGTGCGACTGATCACTATTAAGCACACGCTCATCCTGCTCTAAGACGAGTGTTAGCATATTTAACGCCTGCTCAAACAAGCGGTTCTGATCATTGATACTGCATTCATTGACCCTTTGAGAGCAGATCATCAAGAATTCTACAAAGGCACAGCCAATACCTTTTTCTGCTGAAAAACAGTGCTGCGAATATCGTTCTGGCCTGCGAATTCTGTGCTTCATCGATTGGCTAGGCACTTTGAATACCCACATATCATTAGGTAACTCATAGCCAAAGCGGTAAGGGGCATCCCCCTGTTCAACAATAAAGTGACCTGGAGGACAATTCAGGCTGCGTCCGTGTTGAGTAAAGAACACATGGGTACGCAGTGGAATTGTGACCAGAAAAGAAGCGTGGTCATCTTGTGCTATTTGCGATTGGCAGCGTGAGTATTCTGCTTGGTAAGAGCACAGTCTCGATAGTGAAAAATCACTGCCTTGCGCCTTCCATACTTTCAATGATCCTTGAAAGCGCGCTTCCGGATTCCCGTAATTCAGGGTCAATGGGAAATAAGTCTGTGAAACCAACTTGGTCCAGCGTTCCTGCGAGCTAGACATTAACATGGTGCTAGAATGGTTTTTATCGATGCTGGCATTATTCATTTTATTCGCCTCATCATCGAGTCATAAAGGCCCCACCAATACTTGCAGTGGGGCGACGAGTCGTTGGCCTCAGTGGCTTTTATTAATGGCGCTGAAAATACCCTGAATCATGCCCAATGGTCCGATGAACGTCTACGCAGTGACTCACGGTATTGTTGGGTTGGTTTCTCAAGCAATTCGCCAGTTCCCCAATCAAGCACCACGCCATAACGGCGAATCACATCCAGTACATCTAAATCACCATCACGGTATTGGCGAGCCACTTGTTCAGGCGGCGACTGCAACCATTGATGGCGCTCTTTACGAATCATATCCCGAACTTTAGAAGTGCCTTCAGTATCTATCGTATAGTCGTCAATATCTGCATCGTTGACGGTAATCACAACGCCATAGTCTAATTCAGCCCGGGCCACTGAGACGTAGCCATCAATAACGTCTTCAAGCACCTCTTCCGGCAAACGCTTTAGCGGGTCCCCAAAGCCACCCCCACCTGCGGAGGGTCGTGTAAACGTATCGCCTGAATGCACTGGCACATTGGAGAATGTTGCGCCCAGGTATTTTTCATCTGGAGTGCCTTTATTAATCCACACGCCGTGTGGAACGGAAGGTAGGCCGCCATTAAGCCCCCAAGTTACCGAGCGACCACGGTCACAGCAGTAGCTCATTACTGTCTTGTCGACCTTGGTAAGCACTCCTCCCTTCTGCACCCCACATCCACCACGAAAACGCCCCGGACCACCTGAGTCCATGCTGATTTCATGACACATCGTCAATACTGGGTTAAGACGTTCCTGACCTTCTACAGGCTGCACAGCGAGACCTGTACCAAAAACAGGGGATGTTGCCGAAGACCCATCCTTCGTTTGGCGGCCTCCCCAGCCTCCCGCCATCCAGTCATACCACATAAAGTAGTTAGTTGACTCTGTTCGTCCATCATTACCGCCAATCAACAAATACTCTAAATTGAAGGCACAGGCCATGGCCCGTTCCGGCATGATACCGCTCCATAATTCGAAGACACCATTCATGATTTTTTCGTAGGGGCCCGAGCAAAAGCCAGTCACTGCATGCGGCCAGCCTGCATTAACCACACTGCCCTCTTCACCAATATTTGCTGTCACGGCTCGATAAAAGCCTGAGTTTAGCGGTACATCTGGAAAGAATGTCTTAGTACCCGCGTAAATGGCTGAGTGGGTTGTGCCATAACCAGAATTTAGAAAGGTGGAGACGGCTGGTGCCGAACCTGATAGATCATAGTGGATGCCGTTACCATCTAGTTTCAGCTTAATACAGATAGGAACCATGCCTTCTCCCTGTGCAGGATCGACATCAATATAATCCACTGTTTCCCATTCGCCCTTAGGCATGTCTGCCAAACTTTTCAATACGATACGTTCGACGTAGTCCTGTGTCTCCTGCATGGCTTCGATAACTGTTTCTTTGGAATATTTCTCAACTAGGCGCAGGATTTCTCGTTCGCACACAGCAGTGGCCTCCGCCTGCGCATGCAAATCGCCCAGCGCCTGACTCGGAGCCCGCGTATTGGAAACCAGCAACTGAGCAACATCATGTAAGAAGATACCTTGGCGCCAAACCCGTACCGGGGTAATCCGCAGCCCTTCACTAAAGTGAGTGCTAGCATTGACATCAAAAGATCCAGGAACATTGCCTCCAATATCCGCCCAGTGCCCTTTATTTTGGGCGAAACCAATAATCTCATCAGCGACGAAAATCGGCCGGATGAAACTAACATCGTTAAGATGAGTACCTCCACGGTAGGGGTCATTAATGGCAAATACATCGCCTGGCTTTATATCATCGGCAAACTCTTCTAATACTGCTTTACATTGAAAATGGAGAGTGCCCACGTGCACGGCGATGTCACCACTGCCCTGCATAACGGTATTACCTTTGGCGTCACACAGTGCAGAAGAAAAATCACGGGAATAGATCACAAACGAATAACAGGTACGCAGGATCTGTTCACTCATGAGATCGACGCTTGTAGCAAATGCATTTTTCAGCACTTCAAACGTCACTGGATCTAGGGTGCCAGCGTTAATTTTGTTGGGCATGTTCATGCGCGCTCTCCTGTTGCGATGATCTGAATCCGGATGTTTTTCCACTCATCAATTAACGCCGTCGTGTTAGGGGGAACGACAGTTGTAGAATCCAACTGATCAATAATCGCTGGGCCTGCCAGTTCAAAACCGGGTGGAAGTGTTTCACGTTGATAAATGGGCGTGTCGTGCCACTGGCCATCAAAGAACACATTCCTTTGAGCATGCGGTTCTACGGTTGCACCGACAATCTTTTCAAAGGGTGTGAACGACGGCTTAGGAGTTTTACCAATGGCACGAAGATGCAACTGATAGATCTCAACCGGCTGCGTATCCTGGCGGAATGAGAACTGGCGTTCATGCTCCTGATGAAAGGTTTCCATCGCATCTTTTAGTGAGTGGGCGCTGTTATTCATCGGCACTTGCAGTGAACGCCATTGCCCCTGGTAGCGCATTGAAATCCCTCGCTGAAGCACGACATCTTCATCCGCAACGTTTTCATGGCGCAGGCGATCGGCTGCCTCCTTCTCCAGGCCACAGAACTGATGCTCAAGATCATTAGTATCAGCGCTATCAGCGGATGCGGTATACATCATCGACAGATCATGCTGAATATCTACCAACAAGCAGCCCATGGCTGATGTAACCCCCGGATTGGGCGGTATGATCACTGCAGGGATACCAAGCTCTCTGGCAACTTCAGCGCCATGCAATGCACCTGCTCCTCCAAAAGCAATCAGAGCAAAATCACGCGGATCGAGACCACGGCGAATGGAAACTAAGCGAACGGCATCCGCCATGTTGGCATTCGCTACCTTTAGGATAGCTTGCGCAGCCTCAGCAGTTTCGAGCCCTAGCGGTTGACCGATTTTATCTTTGATCGTGTCAATAGCTTTATCCCGGTTAAGCTCTAATGCTCCACCGGCCAAGCTAGTACCCAGGCGGTTTAATGCTATGTTGGCATCAGTATTAGTAGGCTCCATGCCACCTCGCTCATAGCAAGCTGGACCTGGATCTGCGCCCGCTGATTGAGGCCCATTGCGTAAGGCACCTGCAATATCGATATGGGCTAGCGAGCCGCCACCAGCACCAATGGTCAACACCTCGATGCTAGGAAATACAATGGGGTGACCATACTCCACCCCCCACTGCTTAGTTACCCGCAGCTCACCATCATGAATTAAGGAAATATCGGTTGATGTACCGCCCATGTCCAAGCCGACTGCATTTTGGTAGCCACACTGTTCGGCGATATGCTTAGCTGCAATGGCACCGGCTGCAATGCCAGACGCTGCCAGACGTACAGGAAAATGTTTGGCCATCGCTGGTGTCATCGATCCGCCACCCGAGTGTAAAAGCAGTAAATCATTGACGTAGCCACCCGCGGTCAACTCATCATCCAACTGCTTAACATAATCGGATACCAGCGGCCCTAATACCGTATTGGCTACTGCAGTATTAAAACGATCATGCTCAAAAATTTCGGGCAGTATCTCTGAGGATGTCGATACATTGGCGCCGGGAATCTCTTCTTCGAGAATCTGACGCATGCGCTGCTCATTATGTGCATTGGCATAGGAGTTCATAAAACATACAGCGATCGTTGTGGTGCCTCGTCGCTTAAGTTTACGCGCCAGCTCTCTCGCCTCCTGCTCATTCAGCGGGGTGACAATGTCGCCAGCATAATCAACGCGCTCAGTGACCTCAAAGCGATCACGCCGCCGAATGTAGGGGCCACTTACATCCGCATAAGCATCCCAGAGATTATCTTTAGTACCATCGCGGATTTCGATAACATCACGGAAGCCTTTGGTCGTCACCAAAGATGCCTTTGGGAAGCGTCGTGTAATCAATGCATTCGTAGCGACTGTCGTTCCATGAAAGAACAGGTCTACATCAGCCAGTTCGATTTCACCTCGCCTAACCCCATTGATCACTGCCTGCATGGGATTATTTGGCGTAGAGGGTACTTTAGTGACACGAAATTCCTGAGTAGACGAGTTATAAATACACACGTCAGTGAAAGTTCCACCTGCGTCAACGGCAACTCTTATATCAGGCATATCGACTCCTTATAATTGTTTTACTCATGCTTTTTCGCTTGAGAAAAGAAGAAAATATATATTTATATTTTCATACCAACAAAAACACCACCTAAAACCAAGAACCCTTATTAATAACCAGTAAAAAAAAACGCATCAACAAGCTATTAAAAAGTCTCAAAAAGACGTGGACAGAGCTGCTCTAAAAGTTAGCAACTTGCTCTCAACTGCCCACGCAAAGCTCTATTCAAACTATAAAATAATCACTTATTAATTTGGTGCTACTATTTAAGACTAGCGACATACCACTCTTCTCTTGCAAACTTTAGCCCCAGGCTATAAGCAACATAAGCAAAAGCAAAAGTGGTTGGAGCAGATAAGCCAGCGATAGCAGGAATATTCATTATCACAATGCCCGTCAATGCGGCGCCACACCAAGCCAGCAAACCACAAGGATTAAAGGCAGGAATATAGGCGTTATCTAATTCGACATGACCATTGAAACGATTCTGATAGGTTTTGGATAAGATATGCGCTAATGCTACGCCCACCCAAGCAACCACAAAGACACCTTGATATGCCAACGCCTGTAGGATGTACGAAAATACATCTGCCATCATCAATACATAAGCAATGACACCAATAGCGCAGCCAGCAACTACTTTTGACATCTGAATGCCTGTTACTTTGCGGATAAAGGATTCAAAATTGACCGTTGCAAGATAGAAGTTGGCCGTATTGATACGACTCTGTGTCACCCAAACCAGCAACAAACCACCAAATCCCATCAACTCCAATAACCCTAGTACGATTGATGCTTCGGAAAGACCGTCCGTAGGTATCATAGAGTCTAATAAAATGCCTACCACCCCACTAAATAGGAAGGTCATAGCGTAGAAAGGAATACCAAAAGTGATATGAGTGTGAAAGCCGGCGTCTTCAGTACGTCCAAACCGCGCATAGTCAAAGGTAAACATCATTAATACCCAGACCCCCATATAGTAGGCAAAGGTATGTAACCACCCTAAGCTTGGGGCGCTACTTTCTGGCACACGCGTCAGCCAACCAGTGGGATAACCAAACTCAGCGATCGCCATGCCAACCGCAATCAACATTCCTACCACGTAGACTGGCAATAGCACGCCATTAAATTTATCAAGCCAGTGCTGCACACTTCCAAATATCAATGCAACTCCAAAAAACACAACGATTGCGGTCGCTACTGCCATGGTAAGAGTGCCGCTCCATTCAGAGAGCACCAAGGCCATCACGTAACCTTCAAAAACGGCGTAATAAAGAGCTGTTGCAAAAAAGATCAACGTTGCAACGACAGCACCAAAATGGCCAAATAAAATTTTTGAAAACAAAGCAACTGTTAGCCCTGTTTTCATTGAGTAGCGACTGATTACACCATTAATAACGCCATAGGCAATCACCGTCAGTACAATACCAATCAATGCGTTAGTGGTGCCATAACTACGGGCCATCGCCGCTGCTACCACCATGTAAAAAATAGCACTACAAACTGCCCACCAAGCCATCATTAAACTAAATCCAGGCATTTTACCTTCGAGTGGAACCGGCCGTTCCGAGAAGTCGAGATCAGATGAATTATTTTGTTTTTTATCACTCATTTCACTTTCCTTTATATTGTTTCGTTTATTTTAGAAACAACAGTCCAGCAACAACTTCTCTGTCATTTAAAGAGAAGTGTTATTGAGTAGTGAACCGCTATTATGGGGTTAGTTGTTATTGTCCCGTGAGAAAGCGCTGATGCACCTAAACAATAGCTTCTACAACCGATAAGTGTTTGGCCTGCGGTGTACTGTCAATTAACCTGACGTGCACCGCAGGCTCCTCTGGGAACAAATCGCCGTCGTTAAGGCATCTGCAAACGTGACTTTTAAGAAGCGTACTTTCTGTTGCGGTTCTGATGTGACCAAATTGATGCCATTTACTGGCAGCCTGAGCGTGCAAAGCAGTTTCACCGATAGGCTTGTGCCCGACATATTAGCTGTACATTTCGAACCCAGTTATTGTGGCCTGCCTGGCTTCGGAGGGTTGCCATGATTATCGATCAAAAAAACCTTAAACGCTTGCCACAACGGGCTCCGATAACGCTCTGGATGCCACACCAATGAAAAAATCCTGGTGAGCTTTAACCCACTGCTCAGCGCAACCAACTCTCCTCTTTCAAGCTCCCCTTCCACACTGCGATGAGAGAGGCAGCCCAAACCGAGGCCAGCTTTCACTGCTTGCTTAATGGCCTCATGCTGGCTGAGCTCCATACGCACCTGCAATCGTTCGACATGATGTAACACAGCGGCCTCAAATACTTCGCGCGTGCCTGACCCAGGTTCGCGCAGTATCCAGCCGGCAGCTTTGATATCAGCGTCACCAAGCCACTCTTTCCTGGCCAGGGGATGCTGTGGAGAGCAAACAATCACAAGCTGGTCTTCGCACCATGTTTCACTCGTCAGGCGCGACTCGTGGCACCGCCCTTCGATCAGCCCCAAATCAGCATCAAAACGCAGCAGATCTGTAATTACTTCTCCGGTATTACGCAATCGTAGCCGTAGATCCACTCTCGGGTTCTGATTGCTGAAGTATCCGGCCAGAGGGGGCAGCAGATAAGTACCCGTGGTAGCGCTAGCCGATATATTAAGCGTGCCCTGCAATTGGCTTTCAGGGTCCTCAGCGACGGCAACAAAATCGGCCATGCCTTCCAGAAGGCGCTCGGCACGGGGTAATAGGTAGCTTCCCATACTATTGAGCTGCAAGCGTCGGCCAAGCCGCTCGAAAAGCTCGACACCCAGGTGGCGCTCAAGGTCTGAAAGCGATTGGCTAATAGTCGATTGAGACAGCTTTAAGTGATCAGCAGCAGCAATAACCGTGCCGTCACGAGCAACAGCGACAAAAACCTGCAACTGACGAAAAGTCACATGAGGGGTCATATATCGTTTTTACCGAACAGCCATATGGTTATATGTTGATAACCATACAGCATTTTTGCCCCTATGCTAGCCACATACGCACCAACAAGAGAAAGCATCATGTGGCAAGGTTTGATTCTGTGTAGCACCCTAACCTTGGCAGGTTTTGGCTTGGCCAACCTCCCCGGACTCGCTTCCAAAGGTATTAGTCCATTGGTATTCGCCTTACTGTTAGGCTTGGTTGTGGGTAACCTGCCTATCACACACCGCCTTCCAAGTACTCAGCCAGGATTAACATTCGCCACTCGCTGGCTACTGCGGGGCGGCATCGTACTGTTTGGCCTGTCATTAACCCTGCAACAAGTCTTCGCCCTTGGCTTTAAGGTGTTGTTGTTGGATCTGGTGGTGATCTGCAGTGTGCTTATCATCGGCTATCAGATCGGCACCCGTATACTGGGCATGGATCGTGAAACAACACTATTAACAAGTGCAGGCAGTGCCATCTGCGGTGCAGCGGCGGTGCTCGCCACCGAAACGGTCATTCGTTCACGGCCCGCGGCCTCCTCCATAGCCGTCGCCACTGTCGTGCTCTTCGGCACGCTGGGAATGCTTGTCTACCCTCTTTTATACCCGCTTGCAGGAATGAACGAAGGTCTTTTTGGCGTCTATATCGGCGCGACTGTCCACGAAGTCGCCCAGGTCGTGGCCGCGGCTGATGCAGTGGGTCCCGAGGCATTGGCCAGTGCAGTGATTGTCAAAATGGTTCGCGTGATACTGCTGCTGCCCTTTCTATTGATCGTCGGGCAGTGGTGGCTTCGACAGCAGGCCCGTGACTCAGGATCAGCAGCGGGCAAGCCAATAATCCCCTGGTTTGCCTTCGGCTTCATCGCCATGATTGTGTTCAACAGTGTTATCCACTTGCCTAGCGGCCTCCATCAGATACTCGTTCTGGCTGGCCAGATTGCGTTGACCATGGCCATGGCCGCACTGGGGTTTGAAACCCGAATCGAAAAGCTCAAGGAGTTGGGTATCCGCCCTTTTATACTGGGGTTCATCCTGTTTGGCTTACTTCTGGTAGGGGGTGGCCTAGCCAGTCAGCTTCTGATGGGCTGAACAGCGGCTGCACCACCTCAAACCTCCTCGTCCCTACAAGCTCAAACGTCATGATCTAAAAACAAGAACGCCTACTGACTTTCATTAATGCAGTTAAGTTGGGGGTGGTGCCACTTTCATAGACAACAGTAAGGCCGACAACGTTTTCCCGTGACCATCCAAGTTGAGCGCACCATTGACCCCTCCTTGTAGCGCATCATCCAGGACTAAGTTCATTCCATTGAGATGCGGTAGTAAGTAGCGGGTTACGTGACTAACGCCTCGATGCTCAAATAGCGCGGCAACGTTTGATGCCGAAAGTTGTTCGATGAGCCAGGAATAGTGAGCCTCCTGATACACAAAAACCGCTAAGCTTAGCCGGTCGCCCTTATCGCCTGCCCGGGCATGGGCGTAACGGTGCAATAGCTCACTCATCACCTTCTCCTTTATGCAGTGTGACAACAGGAGCAGCTTGCTGCCTTGGTACTAGATAAGAGGCGGTTTTTAACCGTTGAGTATGGTGCCGACGTATACCGCCACCGCCCGCTGGTCCACAGCAATAAAGTGCTAATAACTCCTGTGTTGCCCGCTCCACTACGCATTTTTCAGCATGCTCCACCGCGAGGCGAAGGCGAATGTCGCTCGCTGTTGTGTTTCTGTGTTGAGTGTTTAGGTGGGCATCGCCATCAAAAACGCTAGAAACACCAATTAAGTCGTAACGGGCGCGCAGATCGGCAGGGCAGCGTAATGATAAACGCTGACGCAGCGTCTCTCTGGCTAGTTGTGCTCTGGCGAAAGCATTCGGGCCCGCATAAGAGATTTCAGCTTCACCTTGATAGCCGGCGAGGAAGCTAACGGTGGTTTTTAACCGCGCTGGCGAGGGTTTGCCACGTACCCCGGTGACTTCAACACGGTCTTTGGCCAGTTGCTTTATGCGAACATGCTCAAGATCAATAACCACATCCGGTGTGATGTAGGCGCTGGGGTTGTGTATTTCATATAACAGCTGTTCTTTTACTGTTTGCTCAGTGACCAAGCCCCCTGTACCTGGGGGTTTAGTCACAACGAGTCGCCCATTACGCTCAACTTCGACAAGTGGATACCCCAGTGAAGCCATACCAGGCACGTCTTTAACCCCGGGGTCAGCAAAGTAGCCACCCGTCACTTGCGTACCGCACTCGATTAAATGACCTGCTAATGCCCCTGCTGCCCGTCTGTCCCAATCATCGCTTGCCCAGTCGTGGTGGTAGCAGATAGGAGCAAGCGCCAGTGAAGGGTCGGCCACGCGTCCCGTAATCACGACTTGAGCCTCTTGGGTCATTGCCTCTATCAGGGCATCTGCACCCAGATAGACATTAGCGGCAACAACTTGCTCTAAGGTTGAAATTGCCCGCTTTTCGCCTTCCCAAGCCAGCCAGTCGAGCTCATGCAGGCGATCTCTTACGTCATCGCCCTGAATAGTGGCCAAGCACACTTGAGAGTGGCCTAAGCGCTTAGCCAACTGCTGAATGCGACGACGCGCGGCATCTGGATTAGCCGCGCCAAAGTTACCCAAAATCGTAATGTGGTGAGCCAGACAGTCACTTAGAACAGGCGATAAAAACTCTTCCAGCAGCGGCTCATCGCCGCTGTCAGGGTTTTTGATCCGGCGTAACTGAGCAGCCGCCAGCGTGCGCTCCCCAAGTGTTTCAAACATCAGCGCACGAGGGGCATCATAAGACATGAGGGCATCGACCAGCGGCCTAGCCGAATCGGTACGATCACCAGAGAAGCCCGCACCACAACCTACTACGACCGTCATAAGGTCACCCCCGTGTTAGCAGCGGTGGTAAGTGCAAGAAAACGACGTGCTTCGGATGCGCTCATCACCCGACGTCCCGTTGCTTCAATACGGGCTTTAGTCGCGGCGACTAGCTCTGCATTGTTGGTAGCAAGTTGGCCATCCGCTCGCCATAGATTATTTTCAAAGCCGACGCGGGCATGGCCACCTTTCTGGGCAGCCAGCGCTAAGCAGTCACCTTCAGTTGGCCCAAACGCACAAACCGCCCAATGGTCACCAGCCACTAATATTTGTAAAAAGCTCGGTAGGCGGCTTGGGTCGGCAATGGGGGGATCCGCATAGCGCCCAAGTACAAAGAGTAAGAAAGCCGGGCCATTAGGCACTTCACCTTGCTCTCTTAATTGATTGAAGTAGGCCAGGTCCTCAGGCGAATAAACGATGTATTGAATATGAGTGCCGCGACTTGCCAGGTAACGGCACAGCTCCCCGCTGGCTTGAATATCATAAGCATCGCCGAACCATTCACGCACCGCGATAGAAACGTAGTCTGGCTGTAACGCCTCAATGACACGTCTCTGCTCTGAAGGCGAATAACGCCCACCGGCTTCGCTGGTGACCTGAAGGAGTAGTTGGTCTCCTACGGCTTCCTGAATGGCGCTAATGGCATCTTGATAGGCACCCGCATCAAGTAAATGGCGTCCGTCGGTTTCACGCACATGCACATGCATGGCCGAGGCGCCAGCCGCTAGACACTCCTGTGCATCACGCGCGAGCTCTTCCGGGGTCAGTGGGATGGCAGAATGGTCTTGATAGACGCGCCGAGCCCCATTGGGGGCGACCATTAGCAAACAAGGTGAGACGCTCATCAGGCCTCCTCCTGTTTTACGTTAGTCGTTAGCGCTTGCTGAATAGCGGTCAATTGCCGGTCTCGCTCAGAGAACAGGCCAGACAGTGATTGCCCATGAGTAGCCGACTCAACCCCTTGGATCACTTGCGCGTAAAGTTCGTCGTTCATGGTCGGTTGCCCCAGGCTTGCCCAGCGATACTCTTGACTAGGGCCAAGATGTTCCAAGTAGTGGCGAATGCCCCCTTGGCCACCGCCCAGATGATAGGTCAGGAACGGCCCTTGAATCGCCCAACGCAATCCAGGCCCTGCCGTCACAGCCAAGTCGATGTCTTCCACGCTGGCCACGCCTTCCTGTAATAGATAAAGCGCTTCCCGCCACAATGCCGAAGAGAGACGATTCGCAATATGGCCGATCATCTCTTTACGAAGCATCACCGGTTGCTTACCGATACTTCGATAAAAATCGACCAATCGCTGCACCAGCTCAGTATCTGGCCCGTACAGCTCGACCAGAGGGACTAAGTGGGGGGGGTTGAAGGGGTGAGCGATAATGATGCGCTCAGGAGCAGGTGCGCCCTGGGTGATATCAGAGTGCTTTAAAGAGGAGGTGCTGCTCACTACCAACGCTTGCGATGGCGCTGCTCGTTGAATATCTGCTAATAGCTGCTGCTTGAGCGCTACGGATTCAGGCGCATTTTCGACGACCAGCTCTGCACCCTGTAAGGCCTCTGCCAGTGTTTGCGCTACCACGGGCGTGCGGGTATCGGTGCCAAGGGCACGCATATCCTCAGCTACACGCTGAGTAAAGTTGGCGCGGGCGGTGGCATCCGGGTCGAAAGCAGTGACATGTAAACCGCGAGAAAGAAAGTAGGCGGTCCAACTAATGCCGATAGTGCCACAGCCAATCATCACAATATTCGTCATGCTCACTCCTTGATGACTCATAGCTCCACTCCTTGAAGTGCAATACGCCGAGAGGATTGCCACGCCCATAGATAGAGCCCCGTCAGACTCGCAATGCCCACTAACCCAAGTGCGATATTCGGCACCAGCGCCAATAGCCCTGTGGTTGCCAATAGCACACTATCCAACCATCGGTTACCGAAGAGCCGAGCGCCCCCCAATATGCCGGCGAAAGCCAAGACAAAGGCCATGGCACGCGCGGCAGCCAAGGTAATGTCCCAGGCGTCGCCTAAACCGATAAGCGCGGGGTACGCCAGGATCAGGAAAGGAATGATGTAGGTGGTGGCCCCTAGGCGGATCGCGTGACCAGCGACCTGTAGCCAGCCAGCCTTAGCGATGCCAGCGGCAACAAAAACCGCAATGCACACGGGCGGAGTGATGACCGAGATGGTCGCAAAATAGAAGACAAACAGATGGGCGACCAAGGGCTCGATACCGATTCGGGTTAGCGCAGGTGCCAGTACAGCGGCAACCAATACATAGGCTGCGGTGGTAGGAATGCCCATGCCCATAATGAGGCAGATGACCGCAACAATAAGCGCCACCAGGAGAGCCTGCTCACCAGCGACACTGACCACGAGCGTCGACAGCGTGACACCAATCCCCGTTAGGTTGAGCATTGCCACCAAAATCTGTGCCCCGGCGAGCAACACACCAATGATAACCATGCCCTTGCCAGCATCTTCTAAGCCAATCACTAGCGAGCGTACTATTTGACGAGGTGGCGTTCGGTCCAACAAAGCAAAGAAAAGGTAACTAACAAGCAGCAGTGTAATGCCTAAAAAGGCTGCGAATTGGATGGAGTAACCATTTAGAACACCACCAAATAAGCCACCCAACGCAGCAACAATAGGGACTAATCGTCTAAATTGAAGGACATCGGGCCAAGCGGGAAGCTCATTTTCCGGTACCAACGGTAGGGCTTTCCGCACAGCAACCAAGTGCAGCGTAAAGAAGACTGCGACATAGAAAAGGAGTGCGGGTAATACAGCGGCTAAGGCAATGGTGACGTAGCTGACACCAAGTATCTCCGCCATGATAAACGCCGCCGCGCCTAAAATCGGCGGCGCGATCTGCCCACCAGTGGAGGCAACCGCTTCAACGCCGCCAGCAAAGGCTGGTGGGTATTTGAGCCGTTTCATCATAGGAATGGTAAAGTTGCCCGTAGTGGCGACGTTGGCTACCGCGCTTCCACTGACCATAGCGAACAGGCTGGAAGCCACCGTCGCAATTTTGGCGGCCCCCCCTTGGCTACGCCCGCCGATGCGCATTGAAAGATCAATAAAGGTTTGGCCACCACCTGTGTGAAGCAGCAGGCTTCCAAAGAGTACAAACGCGGCAATAGTGGTAGCGGCTACGCCGAGTAACATCCCCCACACGCCTAAATCACCGAGAAACAGCGTTTCCGTCACGAAACTGGCATCAAAACCTCGATGGCTGAGTGGACCGGATAGTCGATCACCCAGCAGCGCATAGGCGATACCCATTGCCACTAGTAGTGGAAATACCCACCCAATAGCCCGTCGAGCAACCTCCAAAATGGACACTACTAAAATGGCAGTGAACACCATATCCTGCGTCGTTGCCCAGGGTAAGGTGGTCAGAATGCTATTAGCGTTGAAAGTAATAAACAGGCAGGCAGTTATTGCCCCCAAGGCTAATAAACAATCAATGACTATCCCTAAGGGGCGCCATGCTTTACCAGCGCCCAATGGATAAGTGAGTAACCCCAGCCCGATAACCAGCGCAAGAAAGATACTGCGGTGAACCAAGCTTTCAAAAGGCCCAGTTGCTGAGGTGTAGAAAATGAAGCCGCCCAAAAACAGGGCGACCAGCATGAGCAGTTTATTGCGCATGGAATCGAGCTCCTCGCCTTATTCTGACGGCATCAAATGTTCAGGAATCTCGTATCCCTGCTCTTCAAAATAGCGTGCGGCACCAGGATGAAAGGGCACCGTTCCGCTACTGAGGGTGAGTTCAGCGATATCAACATCGGCGAGGTTAGCGAGCGCACTGACTTGCGGTTCAGGGTTTTCCATCACAGCTTTAACAATTTGGTAAGCCGTTTCCTCATCAAGCTCTGGGCTTGCATGCATCGCTAAGCCAAAGCTCCAAGTTGTGTAGGCGGGCATGCCATCAGCCGCTCCCTCAGGGATATTGACCACGGAAATATCAGGCATTTGTTCATTCAGAATTTCAGCCTGTGCATCGCTAAGCGACAGCACTTGGATCGGCGTAAACGTCGCAATATCCATGGAGGAGCCATCCAGCTTTTCACCCACGCCAGATTTAACGTATCCCACCATACGGTTATCTTTTACACCGGCAACCACATCCGTAGTAGAACCGCGCACATACTCAGGGGTAAGCCCAAGCGTCTCCATAACGGCAATTGTCGTAGCTTCGGTGGCAGAGCCGGTAATACCAGGGTTAAGGCGCGTGCCGTCTAGTTCTGCCATGCTCGTAACGCCAGAATCTTCGCGCATCACGACATTTTGTGGTGCTTGGGAGTAGACCCAAAGAAGGCGGTTATCCACAGGGCGACCTTCAAACTCACCTTCCCCCGCATAGGCGTGATAGCCCACGTTGGTGGTGACGAGGCCCATATCGACCTGGTTTCTTAAAATGCGACGCAAATTGTCGACCGTGGCACCGGTCTCTACTACCGAGGTGCGCACACCATCCACATGCTGATTAATAATTTGCCCAACGGCGACGAAATAGCCGTATTGGCTAGAGGATGTGGAGGTAGAGCCAATTAAAAGCTGTTCTTCTGCTTGGGCCGCAGTGCCAACGATCAAGCCAGCACTGAGGATAGCGGTTAAGAGCGGCGTTTTTAGCGAGTACATAGTCATTGCTCTCTCTGGGTATTGTGGGTTGTTGGTTCCAGAAGATGTACGTCATTTGACTGATTAAGAATGAGAGAGCCTGCTAGTATTTGTCTAATATAATTATACGAACGAGACTTTTACTTTATTTATGCAACCTTCTATACGTCAGTTAAAAGCTTTTGTAGCAATCGCCGAGTTCGGCAGCTTCATTGAGGCTTCCGAGCGCCTCTACATGTCACAGCCAGCGTTAAGCATTGCCATTCGCAAATTAGAAGAGTGTGTCGGTGGCGTGCTGTTCAACCGCTCTCCTCGCGGCGTACAGCTCACCCCGGAAGGAAAATTTTTTCTGCCCACCGCTAGACGGCTGATTAGCGATTGGGATGAAGCTCTGGGCGACCTTGGAGAGCTGTTCAACAAACAGAGAGGTAAAATAACGTTGGCAGCGTTGCCAACATTAGCGGCGGGATTTTTACCGACCGTGCTCGCCGACTACCGCCAACGCTTTCCCAATATTGCCATTAGTGTTCACGATGTGTTGGCCTCCCAGGTGGATGACTTGGTGAGTGACCAGCGGGCAGATATTGGGCTATCGGTACAGCCGCTACTCGCAGAAGCGACCCATTTTGAATCACTCGTAGAAGATTACTTTGTAGCGGTATGTCCGGTTGGACACCCCTTGTTGACGTTGGATACCGTTCCTTGGGAGGCACTACTGCACTATCCCATTATTGGGTTGAGCCGTCTTTCGAGTACGCGCGCTGCGATTGAGAGCGTGTTGAGCGAATTGAGTTTGGAAATGGATTTGATGTGTGAAGTGAGCCAAATAGGTACAGCAGGACGAATGGTCGCCGCAGGCCTCGGGGTTGCTGCGCTTCCTTCACTCAGTTTCCGTCAGATTTCTGCAGAAGGTATCGAGTGGCGTCCTTTAACTGATCCTTATGTGCCCCGCTCGCTGGGAATCATTACGCCATCCCGAGGCTCACCCTCTGCTGCGGCAACCACCATGTTGGAAACTATACGGGCACACGCCGGACAATTAGGAGGTATTTCTCCCCATGAACACTAAAAAGCTGTCCAACATCGCCAAGGCTTACCCCATCGGATTCAGTATGTTGCTGGATACCCTGGGCTGCCTGTTTGAAGGGCTATATATTTACGATAAGTGGGACTGGCAGGCCAATTCACTTAGTAGGCGTGGAGTTTGCAAGCGCTCAACGGCAGATAGCGGCGTTTGAGGTAGAGATGCTATAACACAGTTCTGCTTATCGCCCGAACAACACAAACTGCCAGCCCCTGATCGGAGAACATCATGTCATCCCCCCTTGTGACGACCCAATGGCTACAAGACAACCTAGATAACGAACGGTTAGTGCTGATCGATGCGAGCATGGCGACGGTGATTGGTAAAGAGCCTATCGTCTATGACCGCCCGGTGTGGATACCGGGTAGCCGCCAGATCGATCTTGAAGGCGTGCTTTGTGACACCGGCTCTTCTCAGACCCACGCCTTTCCAACAGAGGAACAAGTCACTAGGGAGGCTCAACGGCTAGGCATTACGACCGAAAGCCTCGTCGTACTGTACGATAACCAAGGCATCTATTCGGCACCGCGGGCTTGGTGGATTTTCCGGTCAATGGGCGTTAAACACGTTTTTGTTCTGGATGGAGGATTGCCACAGTGGCTAGCCGAACAGCGGGACGTTGTTTCTACCATCGCGGAAACGACAACCCAGCCAGGCAACTTCGTCGCCAACCTCGATCACAGCCGAGTGCGAAACTCAGCGTACGTTTTGCAATATCTGGACGATAGCCGAGTAACCGTTGTTGATGCCCGATCACGTTCACGCTTCCTGGCACAGGTACCTGAACCGCGCCCTGGGGTGCGCAGTGGCCATATCCCCAATTCTCATAGTCTGCCGTTTACAGAGGTGCTAGAGGGAAATTGTTTTAAACCTGTTAGCGAGCTGAAGGCCATCTTTATAACGCTTGCTCCGTCGCTTCAATCCGACAGTGAATCCCAACTGGTGTTTTCCTGTGGTTCGGGCATCACCGCCTGCATCATTCTGCTGGCCGCCGAGCTAGCGGGATACGATCAGCTATCGCTGTACGACGGTTCTTGGGCAGACTGGGGGAGCGATGAGTCACTCCCAGTGGCTTAGGCTATGTATGAATGGCTCTGGTTAAGACTGTTTCTTCAGCTCGTTGTAATGTCTGGTTGCTCTGCGGCGTGAACTGAGAGATCTGCTTGGGGAGCGGCGAAGACGCGGCCACCGACTTTTCACCGCTAAGTTTGAACGTATCTACTAGACGAGTGAGTCGGTTGGCTTCCTCCTGAAGCGACGCCGCCGACCTACTGGTTTGCGATACCATCATGACATTCTGCTGAGTGGCAGTATCCATTTGCGTCAACGCTACACCCACTTGCTGGATGCCTGACTCCTGCTCGCTCACGGCGAGCGAAATCTCATTCATCAGCCCCGACACTTGGCGTATAGCCTCCACCGTATTCTGTATTCCCTCACTGCTGCGCACCGATTGCTCGGCTACGCTAGCGATACGCTCACTAATATCCGTAATCATTTCACGAATTTTATTGGATGAATCCGCACTGCGACTGGCGAGCTTGCGCACTTCGCTAGCCACTACCGCAAAGCCACGACCATGGTCACCTGCACGCGCCGCCTCGACCGAGGCATTAAGCGCCAGAATATTGGTCTGAAAGGCAATCGAGTCGATGACTTCAACAATCTCACCCACCTGGCGCGAACTGGTCTCGAGCTCGCGCATCAACTCAACCGAGTGCTGAACCTCTTTAACGCCCTTCTCGGCTTTTTCAGCGGCCTGACTGGAAAGCTTATCGGCATTGTTGGCCGACTCACTGTTCTGGCGCACGATGGATGACATCTCTTCCATGCTGGACGCCGTTTCTTGCAGAGCGGAAGCCTGCTCCTCGGTGCGTGACGCGAGATCCTCGCTACCTGAAGCAATTTCACCAGACGCCATATTGACATTGTAGGCCCCATCACGAACCGCCTGAAAGCTGGCATCCATACGCGCAATAAAACCATCAAACTCGCGGGCCAGTTCGCCAATCTCATCACGTCGCTTGCTATCAATGCGTGCGGTAAGATCACCCTCGCCTTGGGTAATATCGCGAATGCGCCTGCTGACTTGACGAATGGCTCGGGACATCAGATTCGGTCCCATCAAGGCGATCACCAGCGTGGCCAATAACACGAATGCCGTGAAGCCCATCACCCAGCGTTGCTGCACGGCGACTGCCGCCAGTGTTTCTTGCTCCAGAGCCAAGCCACGCGCGTCGGCACTTTCTCCGGCAACGTTGTAAAGCTCACGCAAGTCATTAAAAGCCGCTAACGAACCTCTCTCCAACTGCGCTTCAGCGGCATCAAGCTCACCTTCCGCATGCAGGTCGAAGACGGCCTGGGACGCCGCCTCCCATGCCATATAGCGATCCTCGAACGATTCAAGGCCCTCGCTCACCTGCGGATATGCATCCAGCAGAGTGAGGAAGTTATGCATTCGATCATAGGCCTGCTCAGCATTTTCACGGTAATCATCGTACTGAGCGCTCGCCCCATCACTGCCCGGCGCCTCACGCAACACTTCAAGTTCAGCCACACGGGCCTGATACAGGTCACGGTCCGCATTGAGCACCGCTGATACCGCCGGATTAAAAGAGCCACTAAATGCTGTCATGCGTTCGCGCATCGACTGAACAAGCAGGCTATCGACCACTACAACGCCTAGCAGCGACAAGGCCACCAGGATAAACGCCAAGGTATATTTCACATTGATCTTGTGGAGTTTTTCCAGCATTGAGTCACCTGGTAGTTATCTGATTTATTGTAGTGATGGCTAACTTTGGCAGGACGCAGTTTAATCCTATTCATTCTTATCGGCTGCGATGGAACGGGCTTTAATATAGTGGCGAACGCGATATTGCCTATAAAAAGAGCGGGTAGCTTCTTCAACGTTCGCGCGCAAGAGTAAACATTTTGACCGCGAAGGCTTCAGCAGCACAGCGATCGCGTTGGTTCAACAACAGCGGACTAGGTGGGAATATACTGAATAACCTGCGCCACAACTTGCGTCAGGTTACAGCTAGAGGTCATCAGATAAATATCAGGGTTACGCACATGTGCTGGCGGATTTGGCAAACGGATGACATAGATTTGACACAGCCAAAACAAAAGGGCTTACGCGTTAACGTAAGCCCTTTTGATATGTTTGGCGCGCCCGGCAGGAATTGAACCTGCGACCTTCGGCTTCGGAGGACTAAGCTCTCATATCCCCACCCACCCCAATAGATAAACTAAACCCATATAAATAAGGCATTTAAGACGTTTTAATGTTTATGCTTGTCTATTGATGCCTGTGGTTATAGACTCAAAATGCAGTTACCAAAGTGGTAATGAAAAGGAGTCTGTTGTGATAACCACCGACCGCCAGCTAAAAGCCCTCAAGCCCAAAGGCACCGTTTATTGGGAAAGCGTGCAGTCACCCCATGGTGGCGGTTTAGCTATTCGCGTGCAGCCCACCGGTTCAAAAGCTTGGTATTACCGTTACCGCTTCAATGGCAAACAAGACACCTACAGCCTTGGCCGCTACCCAAGCGTGGGTTTGCAAGAGGCGAGGGAAAGCCACGGTGAAGCCGTAGCACTACACGCTCAAGGCATAAATCCGAAGCACGCACAGCGCGATGAAAAGGCACGCAATGAGTCAGCCTGGACAATGGCAGAGCTTTTCGAGCTATGGCTTCAGAGCTACGCAAAGACCCCAACGGTACGGACTAAGCGCACGCCTTCACCGTTGGTGGTAGAGCAAGCACGCTGGCGTTGGGGCCACTATCTAAAGGATCGTGTAGGTACGCTACTGGTTAAACACGTTGACGCCCGCACGGTGAAAAGCACTGTCTCACAAATAGCGGGCACACAATCACGCAACCAAGCTAGCAAGTGCTTAACCATGTTACGGGCCATGCTGGCGTATGCTGAGGCTCATGGACAGATCGACACCAACCCCGCCCAAGGAATCCAGCCAGGCCAACTTGGCGCTACAAAGTCAGCACCGCGTGACCGTGTATTGAGCCTTGCAGAGATCAAGCGACTATGGGGTGCGATAGAAAACGCCAACCTAGACGCCAGCGCTGCCGCTGCCCTCAAGCTGCTAATTCTGACTGGGCAACGGCGGGGGGAGCTACTAAAAGCCAAATGGCAGGATATCGACTTAGATAGTGCCAGTTGGACACTGCCAGCCATAACCACCAAATCGCGCCGGGAGCATACCGTTTACCTTTCCAGTTCAGCCGTTGACCTACTGCGGGAGCAGCAAGCTGTAACGGGGAACCTGAAATACGTGTTTGAGAGCCAGCGAGCCAGCGACCAACCGATTGGAGATGCCAGCCTGACCACTGCCATTGCTCGCTTACAGGGGCGCAAGCTGGCAAAGCAGGATATGAAAGCGCCGCTTGCCGATATGCCACGCTTCAGCGTTCATGACCTGCGCCGCTCATTCGCTACGGGCCTACTAAAACATTTTGGCACCGCACCGTATGTTGTCGAACAAATGCTAAACCACGCTCCAACAGATCGTTTGATTGAAACCTACCAGCGACACGACTACGCCGAAGAGCAACGCTTAGCGTGGCAGGCATGGGGAAAATTAGTATTAAACAGTAAAGAGAATGACGCCTAGCTCATGAAATATTCTCAACATAAGAGCCACGCGCACCCATTAAATTCATAAATGATGTGTAGTCAGGCAATACGCATGGGGCTTTATGAAACACTATGAAACGATATGGAATATTAAACAAGGCTCCTATCTGATCGTAAGCAACTGATTATAAAATATATTGTTAATAACCTATGAGTTTACAGCAGGCAAAACATCAGGAATATTAAGCAAGACGTCGGCAGATAAAAGCCGACTAAACAAAAGGTCAGCAACTCGGACCAGGTCGCCAAACTTCGACCGAGATGCTGACCAGCGCCGCCAGAGGCGGGAGAGATACTCAGATACACGAACGCAACGCTCCAAAAACCCAGTGCGTCAACACTGGTAGAGCGATGCGTAGGGTATAAAAGAGCAAGCGGGACTATATACCGCTGTGTTTAGCTTAATCTATGCGTGCATGCATAAACAAGCTTTGCCCGGTAACTGTTACCTCCCCCCGCTGGCCTCAACCTTGAGGTATAGCACATGTCTCCACGACTATTTACCGAGAAACAAGCAGCAGAATACACAGGCTACAAACCGGCGACTTTCCGGCAATCACGCTGGACCGGCCAGCTCGGCGGTTACCCTGCCCCAAAATCTCTAAAAATTGGCCGCGCTGTGCGCTACGAAATTGCAGAGCTAGACGCCTGGATTGAGCGTATCGCCCAGCTGGGGGCTGCTAAATGAAGCTGACAGCCACCCTACCACCTACACCACTCCGTAACTGGATAATTGCTAAGCCCACCCTTGAGCTGGCTTTGTTGCTATTAAGCTCGGAGGTGACAGCATGAAAAATCACGCCACCAATTTAAATCTCCCCATCCAAACATTCACAGTTTACGCTTTTGATAACGATACAGCTCATACCGTGCACGCTGACTGCGAACTGGCCGCGTTAGAACAAGCGCCGGTACCTTGTTACATCGTGACTGAGTTCCTAACCCTAAAGCCCGGCCAACGATTTCTGGCCATAGCCAGTATTGACGATGTCTTTGAAACTCCCAGAGGCCGCTGGGCAGACGATGCCGCCAGCGCCATAGCTGCTCTAAAAAAACATCGCTGCGATGTACGTGTTCAACAAGCTGGGCGTCGGGGGGAGGGGTAACCATGGCTAGCAACCACATAAAAGCCCAACCAGCGCAACGGACAGCAGTGCGGCTGAAGCCAGAGAATAATAGTAAGCCGGATGTAAACTTCATTTTGACACGACTAGATAAAGTACGTGAAAACGGGCCAGGGCGCTGGCTCGCCTGCTGCCCTGCACATAATGACCGCTCGCCTAGTCTCGCGATTCGTGAAACCTCAGACGGCACCGTCTTAATGAACTGCTTTGGAGGATGCCCGACCAGAGACGTAATCGCCGCTATTGGCTTAGAGCTTAAAGACCTGTTCCCACAGCGCGACCGGGATGACTACAACGCCAGTCGGCGACCAGGAGAACGCTGGGTACCCCGCGATGTACTGGCTGCTATTGCTCGCGAAGCGCTTATCGCTTTGATAGCGGCAGAAACGGTACACAAGGGAGGATCCCTAAGCCAAGTCGATCTTGACCGGCTGGCCACCGCAGCCGGTCGCCTGCGTAGCGCTGCCAAGGAGGTAGGCTGTCATGTCTAACGTTGCTGAAACATGGCTGGATGAACAGGCCGATCACCTCCTACCAAAGGAACCAGAGGAAACCTCCGGGCTAAAGGCAATAACCGCACTGGACTTCCTTAACCGCGATATACCGCCGCGGAAGATGCTACTGGCACCTTGGCTGCCAACCAGTGGGTTGGCAATGGTTTATGCACCGCGCGGAATTGGTAAAACGTGGTTTGCACTGTATACGGCATTGGCGGTGGCGTCTGGTGGCGAGTTTCTAGGATGGAAAGCGCTACGCGCCGCCAAAGTGCTCTACCTTGATGGCGAGATGCCCGCTATCGCCCTGCAAGAGCGGCTTAGCACAGCAATAGCCACAGGCAATTATGTGATGGATGACCCCGCCGCTCTGCTAATTATCACACCCGACTTACAGCCTGAGTACCGGCCGATGCCTGACCTTGCCTCACTGGAGGGGCAAATGCTGCTCGAAAGTCACACCGCCAATGTTGAACTAATCATTGTGGACAACATCGCCACGCTATGCCGATCTGGAAAAGAGAATGAAGGAGAAAGCTGGCTTAGCGTTCAAGCCTGGGCGCTACGAATGCGCGCCCAGGGAAAAAGCGTGCTATTTATTCACCACGCGGGGAAATCAGGCCAGCAACGTGGCACCAGCCGCCGGGAAGACGTGCTCGACACAGTGATTGCCCTTCGGCATGCCAAAGCGGATGAAGCACCCGAGGGGGCCGCGTTCGAGCTGCACTTCGAGAAAAACCGTGGCTTCTACGGAGATGAAGCAAAGCCGCGTGAAGTGAGCTTAACCAGTGACACAAAGGGCAACACCGTTTGGAGCTGGCAGAACCTTAGCGACTCAACCTTCGACCGCGTGGTCAGTCTACTTAACGAAGGGCTAAAGCAATCCGATGTGGCGACTGAACTGGAGATCAACAAAGGCACCGTTTCCAAGTACGCACGCAAGGCAAAAGAGGCCGGTCTGCTGATCAGCCAAGGGGGGCAAAAGTGAGCACTCATCCTCACGAGTTGCCAGTTGCATCCCCTAGGAAAGGCAACTGGCAACTTTTAGAGGATTGTAAAGAACAGCCTGGCAACTCGCTATGCAACCCTGAGGCAACCAACCCGCTCAAAGCCGCTGCAATCAAGCGTTTGGAGAAGTTGAAAAGCAACTCGCTATGCAACCCCGAGGCAACAAACACAGCTAACCCTATGCAACTATCGCGCCCTGAAATGGCCAAAAAAGTTGCACGACGTTCTCCTCTTGAAAAAACAAGCCAGCGTGACGTAGAAAACATGCTAAGCGCTCTAAAAGAAGCGGGCCACAACCTTGCAGAAGTGGAGCCAGCAGCCCGTATGGCTCTATTGAAATTGAGCAGAATCGCCGCTGCCGAGATGACTGCCGTTTTGGATGACTTGTGCAGGACTGCCCCAACACCTGAGACTGCACGAATCCAGTGCTATCGAGCACTGAGCGACCCAAGCGCCCTGGCAACCGCAAAGGCAGTGTGGCCTGACCTTGCAACCCTCCAGTAACGCAGTCCGATACCTGATTAGCAGTCGTGCCTAAATACAATACGATCCAAAACGAAAGCTCTTGACTTTTCTTAGCTTGCTGAATAGTCTCATTTTAGGCAATTGGCATGCCTGCCCCCGCCAAGGCGAAGCAAATGCAGCCATTCAGTTATTAGCACTTCTTTATTAACAGCAATCTTGCTGATGATTAAGGCGGGAAGTCATGGGCATAGGAGATTGTTGTGTCTACATATCCTCACATCAGTACAAACGAAATTCGCTCCCTAAAGCTTGCTGCTAAAAGCTTGAAGCGTAAAGCAGGCATATCACACAGTGAAGCATTAGACCAAGTGGCAAGCGAAAAAGGTTTTAATGCTTGGTCGCACCTCATGCAGATTGCAAGCAGAACCAAAGCAGCGCCGTCGGTTGAAAACAGCATTCCAACAAGGAAGCCACTTTCTTGGCTTAAAGGCTTTTCTCATACAACTGGAGAGAGACCTCAATCAGAAGATGGTTTCTTTGACTCGAATTTTGAAGACGCATCGTCTGATTTAGAGCTTTATTTTATTTTCTCTGATGAGATCCACTTAAGCTTTGACGCAGAGTGTCACAATGCTATCACAAAGCATCAGCTTCACCTTGACGGCATCCATACAAGACTTGACTTGAAAAGCTATAAAGAAAACTCATCATTACTTGAAAAATATAAGCACTATTTTTTAGAAGCTATTGATTGCTTTGGGGCTTACAAATCTATTGCAAACCTGGATAGCGAAGAGATGGAGAGATGGCTTACAACACCTAATAAAGAGCTGGAGAACACTATTCCTCTGGACGCTCTTCAACAACCAAAACTTGTTAGCAAAATATACAAAACAATCGAAACGAAATATGACGAAGCGGAATATAACGCACTTGTTAGACATGTTAAACAACCATCGTTAGTTCCTGAAAATGTGCGCCACCTTGTTCAAGACGCTGAGACTGCAATGCTTCACAAGCGCCAAATTCTTGATGAAGTGTTGGCTGTGGATTTGAGACAGTCACTCGACGACAAAGGGCTGTTCATTCACTAGCTAGCCAGCAGATACTCTCATCAGCAATCGGACTATCTTACCAGCCACAACACCCGTAGTGAGTTACGGGTGTTGTAACTCCCTCCTACTCGCCTAACGACTTCAAAAGTGCATCCCTTGCATCTAGGTAGAACTGAATATCGACTTTCGTGGCCATCTCATCAGATAGGTCAAACAGCATCTTTCGGGAAGTCACTGGCATAAGAATAGCTGTCGCGCCTTTTTCAACAGCGATCTCTACTAACGTGACGGGGTTATGAATTGGCTCGATTGACCCACCAAGGTTAATCTCTCCTACTACAATAAGCCCACCTCTCACGCTTCTTTTTAATAGCGCGGAGCTCATGGCTATTAGGGAAGCCACACCTAACTTACTGCCTGATTTAGCAGCATCAAATGCTCGGAGCTGAATAGTAAACTCATGTTGCCTTGGTTCTTTGTCGCCTACTAATTGCCCAGCGCGCGTGTAAAGATTTTGCTCGGCATAACCCACACTTTCGCGAAAAGCAGGCGGCACAGGTTTATTAAGAATTTTAACGCCAGTGCCAGGCCCCTCGTTTACTTCAATACGAAATAAGCCAGGATGCTCTTCTTGCCCATTTGCTGTTTGTCCACCAGGAGTAATAGACCATACCTGCCCTGGCTCTAAAGGGTCATTACCAATACTGTTATCACTCTGCAGTTCGGGAGTGGCAACAAACTTCTCTACACCATCTTCCCCCATGGTATAGCTAAAGTGGGTATTTCTAAATTCAGCGGCACCAATACGTTTTTGCTGTTCCTTTACCCGTCGGCGTGCTTCCATCGCAATGTGAATTGCCCACTCTATATCTTCTTCACTCGATGTTAAGTTATCTCCAGGATATAACAACTTCAAGAGGCCACTTGCTGTTTTATTAACCGCGTTAGTGTCACGTCCAGATAGCGCTCCGCCAAAAAAGAGACGCCCCTGCCATTGTGATACACGGCTTTGATTACGCAACTGACTCCAACATTCAGAAAGAAAATCACTCACTAAACCAAAGTGGTCGGTCAAGAGCTCCTTGCTAACCTTGGGTACATCCCAGCCTGGTAGAAAGGCATGTATGCGATCCATAAAGGCAGTATCGTGACGCATCTCCTCAGGCAGGGGTCCAAACAGGTGCCCGATGCGCTGTTGATGTTCAACATCGACATCAAAGTTGCCTACCAGCACTATAGAGCCATCAGCACGGATGCTCTCCTTACCACGGGAAAACTCCCCACTTTCCATGTAGCCCTTCATGATATTAACGCCGTCCTTGTTATCGAACGAGATACCGGATACCTCATCGAAGCAGACCACATCGTACTGGCACACTAGGCCGCGCTGGCCATTGGCGTTATTGACGAACATCTTGGCCACAGTGGCCTTGCCGCCGGAAATCAGGTGGGCATAAGGCGATACCTGCTGGAACAAGTGGCTCTTCCCGGTACCGCGGGGGCCAAGTTCCACCACGTTATAATTGCGCTCCACAAAGGGTACCATACGCAGCAGCATGGCATCTTTTTGGCGCTCACTAAGTCCAGCTGCTTCAATACCAGTTGAACGGAGCAAGAAGGCCTTCCACTCCTCAGTACTAAAATGCCGACGTGCACGGGCTAGTTCGTCGAGAACATCTCGCTTGGATAACTGGATCTCACGCAAGGCGCGAATACCAAAGGGGCGGCCTCCTTGCTCCTGAGCAATGCTAGCGTCGTACTCCAGCGTCAATTCAGCGTAGAAGCCACCGGTCAGCATGCGCTCGTGCTCGCTAACCAGCTCGTCAGGAATCCGTACATCGTTGAGGCGCATGCTAGGCAAGCTCGCCATATAGGTGTCATTTTTCGTATCAAGTCGCGCTTGTATAAGGTCTATAACCTTAATTTCGCCCTTCTCACGAGCGCGGGCTTTGAACAGTTCTTCCTCGCCAGCTTTGATGGTGCGTGACTTGAGCTGCCGCTGCACTACTTCCAGGCCTTCCTCAATCTCTTCCAGATCGGTGCTGGCACAGTAGCGGCCGAGTAGAAACTCCACCACGTACGTTGGTACAGGAAACTGGCGAGCAAACGTACGCACCAGATCTTTGCGAACCAAGAAACCATCCAATAATTCGGCGGCCTTGCGATCCAGATCATCGAGCTCCATGGCAATTCCCTTCAGTCATCAGTACCAATGGTGGTTAAGCATTGTGCAACCACATGTCCCGCTTCATTCACGATCACTACTTGGGCAGCCTCACCTTCTAGGTCGTCATCATCAACCACAACCGATGCTTTTCCTCCTGCCTTAAACGGCTTGGAAGACAACACCAAGCTAGTACTGGGGTCTGCCGCATGACGGCGTAGATCCAACATTAACCCATCAGTTTCGCCTTCCACGAGCACGGTGCAGCGCATCCCTTTCCAAACTAACTCATCGACCACTACAAGAGGTGTGATTTCCGCTGTTCCGGTAACTACCAGCTCCGGCGTAACGCACTCTTGCAGCGTCAAACCACCATGGGTGTACGACTCGCCCGCTTTGAAGCAATAGATGCCCTCAGCTAGCGCAAAATGCACCTGTTCATTCCAGTACCAAGGAAAACGTGCTGTCGCCGTATTAGCCCCTGGTTTTACCGAGGCACAGCGCCCCCACTTAGAGTCCACCAGGCTAGCAGGAAGCTCTGTTTTTGGTAACTCACCAGGCATTAGCAACCAGCCATGGTCCGTCACTACCCTCACTTGCGCCCACCCTTGGGCAAGTAAGGCTTGAATGCGCTCCGCTACCTCGGCCAGCATAGCATCCACACGCTGCGCGAGTTTCCAGCCACTTTCATGGCCAGCATGATCGATGTCTCCAAACTCACACCAGGCGGATTGAGAGGTATCTAGGGTTTCTTTATGCAGCTGTTCTACTTGGCGGCGTTCCAATACTTGCCACCCGTTATCTCGAAGTAACTTCATGAAAAGATGTGGCGTAATCGGTGTGAATTGATAGCTCTCCGGTTCTTCTTTAATAGCACTGCTACCAAAGATGGGAGCCACCGCATATTTGCCCGTGCCGGTCACGCTAGGTAATGCCGCCCACGTTGAATGCTCTACAACGTTCAAGCCGCGCTGGCTGAGTCTTTTGGCAAGCCGCTTACCGCAATCTAGGCGCAACCCATCAACAAACAGAACACACTCACCTTCACGTGCATGAGGAGAGGGCTCATAGCGCTTTAAGCCGTCATCACCTGGCCGCCAAACGGATTGTAAATGCCGGGCAGCGCCATCGGCCCAACTCAGATAGATCGCGCGAATAGCGGTAAACACCGCCTCTTGCTCTCGTTGGCCAGTGACTTCCGCCAGTGCTTTCAGAACCGCATCATCTGCTTTCCAACCTTCTTGAACGTAGGCCTGATGCATATCGTCAGCTTGGCCTCCTGCCAAGCTACGCTGGGTTGTTTTGGCTAAGCAGCTAAGCGGTGCTAACGCCATCGCTAAAGGGCTTTCCCCTAGCTCTGCCCACACCCAATCACGCCGCCCCCGATGATCTTTTTCTAAAGCATCAAGTCGCGTCCTTGCTTGGGGTGCAGGCAGATTCCCTAGCTCACATAAAGCATGATAAAGCTTATCTTCTTCTTGCTGATTTAACTGAGGCCACACCTTCATATCCTCAGCTTCTGGAAACAGCCCAAGGTCGGGTGGCGCCTGCTGTCGAAGCTGCTCTACCAGCTGAGGATAGCGATGTGGTGCTTCACAGAATCGTGCCCATACCGTGCTCCACGCACCTTGGCGCTGAGTTAAGTAGGTAAGGGCTTCCAATGGCGTCTGACGTTCTGGGTGGACGCCATACTGAGAGTGGCATATTTGGCAAAAGGCGTGCCACTCAGGGCTAGGCCAGCTTGCCTTCATAGCATCTGGCTGGCTCAGCCACTCCAAGACATCACGGACAGGATCACCGCCCATTAAAAGGGTATTGAAGTCATCCCCGTCTAAATGTCGCCCTTGTAAGTTACTCAGTGACTCTTTAAGCAATCGGGGCAGTGCCGCGTGTAACGCCTGGCGAGTTGCCGCATCGCGTGCGATATCCAAACCAAGCCCACCCTGTTCTGTGGTGAGAAAAGCGCGCGGCGTCCAATCCTTCGCATTCACCTGAGACCACAACACACCTCGATACTGCAGCTCTGCTAAGGGCTTTAAGGCTTCTGGGCACTCGCTAACAGCTCGCAAATCCTGCCGACCAACACCAGGTAAATACAAAATAGGCGGCTTATCTCCGTCGGCGCTAACGCCCTCAACGGTATCGGCAATAGCGCACCTCAACCAAATGGCCGGGCCTCGCCGTTCTTCAGGCGCATACTCCCCTAACACCAACAGTTCAGGTAGTGCAGACTGAACCTGGCTGATGACAGGTTCCCACAGCCGCTCGCGATCTGGCCATAAGATACAGGCCGGGGCGGCCTGAAAGTCAGGATTGTGAGCAGCGATACTACGGATGTGTCGCTTCAGCTCTTCTAAAATAGCCATTGCGATTTTAAAGCTCCTCGCTGCAAATACTTAAACTTAGTTTAATAAGCAAAATTAGGTCTTTATTTGAAAGCTAGAAGCACTATTTCTGCTTAGCTCGGATAGGCAGCGGCACTTAGGATGGCCAGCTCCCCGACCACAATAACTACAGGCTATGTATGACACTCGCTCTTCACGCTGCAGAGGAGTGAGTTCTTCAATTCGATTAAAATGACCACCCGCAGTACCTAACTCTTTTCTAACCATTGCCTCACCGGGTACTAAACTCATATCTTGGGTAATAGCCACATTGGGCCGTAGCATAATACTTCCTAGTTGATGCTTGTCTTGGCTGCTACGACCCATCATCTTTTTTGGCATATCACCGATACTAACGCGCTGTTTCTGCTGAGCACTTGAAGAATACCCCATGATGCCCTGCATGATATCCAGCCCAAATTCCAATGAGTGGATATCTGCATTATCGCTATCCCCTCTGATAGCTGATTTCGCTGAGGCGTTCAGAATCAGGTTATCGTCCACTTCCAGAGAGAGCATAATTCGCTCGAAAAGCTGCTTCATTGAAGGCTCAACCTTAACGTTCAGGCACGCCAGCGGTTGCCGAACGTCGTTGGCCTGCACGTGGCGACCATGTCGAGTGGGCGAAAGCAGAGTCACCTTACCAACGCCATCACGAGGGTCGGTACAGTAGAGCGTTAACATTTCCGCCTCGCTAACCTCTCCTGCAGTGGGCATCTCATAACCCGCACTAATCACAGGAAAGTACTGGTTGCGTGCAGCGTGAACCTCAATATTTTTAGCCAATCTTAAGCGCGCCTTATCATGGGCAATCCAGGCGGCACCTTCCGAGATAATGGAAAAACCACGTTCGGAGATTTCGACCCGAGTAGCACCAAACATCTCGTAAAGCCCCGATTTGATCGCTGGCATATTGACAACGCCGCCGGTTGCGAGGCAAAGAGAGATATCCGATGCGGTGAGATCGGCTGACTCAATCAGTGCTTTGGCGCGCTTAATCCCCTGGCGCACTTTCTGGCCGATGATCTCTTCCAGATCGCTGCGGGTCAGCAGAATATCGATATCGGGGTCTGACATGTCGTTTCGGAAGTAACCAGGGATATAGAGAGGTTCTTGCTCCCTAGTTGATAGCTTGATTTTTGCCTCTTCTGCTCGCGTCAACAGGCGCAAACGTGCGCCAGGATCGATATCTACGTCATTTGGATCAAGGCCTGACGCCTCAACGGCGCGTTTTTCCACTTCTCGCCGGATGGCTTCATCCATCACGTCTCCGCCGAGCTCATCAGTCCCATCGTTACGAACCTGGACTAACATACCGTTCTGAACCTGGCACAGCGTGAGGTCTAGGGTTCCACCGCCCCAGTCGAATACCAGCAGGTAATGCCCCTCCAGACGACGAAGCTCATTTTCGGGGTCTTCCTTAGTGCGTAAATAACCATAGAGTGCCGCCATAGGTTCATGCACAAACTGTTCAATCACTAGCCCCGCCTGACGGAAAGCTTCGCGAAGTTCCCGACGCTGCTTACCATCCATATCGACTGGAATGGTAACGACAGCGCGACTGACGCCTCCATCAAGCTTATAGCGCCCATCCTCTTCGGTAGCTGTCACCACATGCTTGACGATATCCGCCACCATGTCACGAGGGCGTCTTGGGATACCATCGACATACACGTGCTCCCGACCCAAAAGCATTTTAGGAGAACGGACCACATTACCGATAACGCCTATCTCATGGGTGGCTAGGCGCTTCTTGGCCTCGCTACCGCAGATAACACTATCGCCCTCATAGCAAACAACAGAGGGGTAAGGCTCTCCACCCTGGTCAAATACCACGGTTTGACCGCCGATCACTTGGCTGATCAGACTATTGGTAGTACCGAAATCAAAACCAAAAACTTCCATGTCACTCCCCCTCTGTATCTCGTAACACCTTCTTAAGATGATCAAGCGTTTCTTCCACATAATGCGAAACGATGTGCAGCTTAGGCGGTTCGCGCCGCAGAGCAATCAGCGCCTCTTCAAGACGTGGCAGCTCACTCTTTAGTGCTTTGGTCACCTGGGAGCGTAAGCGGTGCTTGTCATCTTCTTGGTGGATACTGGCATGCTGAGCATCCTGCTTTTGCAGGTTAAACGCTTCTTCAAGATCATGGGTCTTGCCAAGCAGCATGTCACGCTCACGGCGTAAAGCCTCAATTTCGTCTAGCGCTTGGGTACGCTCAATAGTGAGGCGCTCGACATCCCGCTGAAGCCGTTCAAGCTCACTCGATTGGCTAACCCTGGTGTTTTCGACCTGCCGAGACAACCAGCCTAATGGTGAAAAGTCAGCACTGCTCTGGGTATAGGCTGTTTTCAACAGTGCTTCTATCGCTTGGCTGGGGTAGTGAGTACTAGTAGTAAAAATCCCATCTGTACGCAGGAAGCGCAGAATCTCATCTTCCTTGACCCATCCTTGGTTTGCCTGCCAGATCAAGCTCAGGAACAGCAGGTTGCGCAGCTTGACCTGACGTTCCTTTTTCTCCTTGGCGAGCATCTCCTTGCTGGAAGCTATCTGCTCTACTCTGGCGGCGTAGCGCCTGAACAGCTCCTTGGCAGGGGGAAGTTCCTCACCCGTGAGCGGAAGCCAGGTATCGACATTTTCCAGAGCCAAATCGAAACTTTCTCGTCCAGCGTCAACGGTGAACTTCAGCAGCAGATCCTTGACGGTGGGGGTGCTATGGATTTCGAAGGCGGCAAAGGCTAGGTTGACGGTGCGAGTAAGCGAGGCATCCTCACGTTGGGCAAGATCTAGAAGCTCCGAGCACTGAACAGCCGATAGGAAGCGCTCCTCTAATTTTTTCAAGGCTGGCTCGGTGATCTTCTTCGGTGCGCCCGAGGCCACATAGAAACGCTGGATGATATCGAAAACGCGGGTAATACCTTTGCTGTCCTTCGGCACGGAACTAGATGGGAGGCCATTTTCCTTGACCGCCCCCTGTGCAGGCATTGCGGTAGGCTCAACCTGAGGGTTGTCTGTTCCGCTTTTAACCCGCTGTGCTTCAAGGCGTCTATCGTCACCCACCGACAAAGGCGAGGACGGCTTGTCAGACATTGAACTGTTATCTTCAAGCTTTGGCTCAGCCCTGTTGGCTTTCTTGCCACGGGACTCGCCTCGGGACACGGCACCGGTAGCCTTGTCGATGATCTTAACGGTTTTCTTCTCTTCCTTCGGAGAGTCACTCATTGTTTTACATCCTCGATGATACGGGTAGCCAGCGTCTCAAATAATGGACTGTGACGAAGCTTTTTGGCCCAGCTGGCGGCCTGTTCAACATCGCCCGCTTCCCAACAAGTATTCATGGCCAATGCCTGGATTTTTACCCGGTCATGGCCGGTGGTGAGCCGCTTGCTCGACAGATGCACAAGCTGGGGTAACTGCTCCTGCTGCTCTGCCAGCGGCAAACTACAGAAGCGCATGATCTCGTCAGTTAGGGTATCCACTGGCAGGTTGTGGCTAGTAGGAGCAATGCTGACAGCTGAAGCTTGGTAATACTTGCCCGAGCGAAGGCCGTTCAGCATGCGGCATGCAATAGCGACCTGTCCGTCGGGAGCAAGGGCCTCTGCTTCGCTGAAGGCATTGTCGTTGAAGTTGACCAGCGCCTTGATTAAGTTAGCGAGAGGGCGGTTAAGTAAGCCTAAAGCTTCACGAGCAAGGTTAAACTTCGCCTTATAATCACTTTGTGCTAGCCCAGTGCCACCGCACTGATCTTTTGCTAGCACTCCATATAAGTAGCTACTAACTCCTTCTACATAACCTGGTTCTCCGTTGCTCTTTTTGGATTCTGTGATGAATTCTCCAATTTTCTCTGCCCCCAATCCTCCACTATAAAATATTTCCTCAAATACCTTTTCTACTGATGTTAGATGGCTCTCTTGTGGATGTTGAAACTCCATCCGATAGTCGACAAAAAACTTATTATTCTGAAGTCGGAAGACATGAATACCTGAAGCTGTTTCAGCAATCACTCTCTTTATTTTTTCTTCGCTCACCTCAGTGTGATCGACAAAGAAGCGTTCTGCATTATGCAGCGATATATCATTAACATTGAGAGACGATGCTATTGTGTATCCAGCCTCCGTAATAGAGAGGCTTTTTACCCTAAGCTGCGGCTGTGCTGTTTTTGTTGCAGACAATGGGTCATGTGCGGGCGGCACCCTATCCGCTTCTGGTGTAGAAATTATTTGTTTAGCCTGCTGCCGCCAAATGCAAGGCACTTGTCTAGCCTCTTCTATGGGTTGATAGTTTTGCTGCTGATTTCCGTTACCCATGCCTTCCCCCTACTTAGTCGCAAGTCAATTTTTTATTGCACGCTTCGCCACTAGCGTAAGGTGGTAATCATTAATGCGGTCGCCCTTGGCACCGCCAAGCTGGGGGCCGAGGTTGTACCAGGGGGCGGATTCAACGTCCTTACCGCGATCTTTTTTCCAATGGATGTTGGGCTTGTGGACGAGCACACCGGCGCCTTTCTTCTTGACGTCGGGCACCGACAGGAAGGGGCGGATATTGAGGCGCACGCCGTCGTTGAGATCTGGATGCCAGCCGACCGGCTGTTCCTCCAGCGGTTTCCAGCGCACGAAGATATCGTAGGGTTCTTCGCCTTCGAGGATCAGTTCCAGGCTCTTCTGCAGGGCCTCGGCGGCGGCAAGGCGAGCTTCGGCGCCGTCGATGCCCTCGCTGATCTGTTTCTTCTGCTGGGAGATCCAGTCACCTAAATAGGTGTAGGTGAGGGTTTCCAGGGCCTTGTAGTCGAGCTTGTGGTAGTTCACCAGCGCAGAAAAGCCGTCCTTGAGGCCATCCCAGATGTGCCAAATAAAGGGGCGGTTCTGGAATAGCTTGCAGTGCTGAGCAAAGAACTTATCGCTCAGCCAGCTACCCAGGTCTTTACCGGTATGGTCGACACTTTCGAGCAGCTTGCTGCGGGTAGCTGCAGACCACTGATCGCCATAGGCTTCCGCCAGTAAGGCCTCCAGGCGATCCACGGCACGGCGCTCGCCGCGCACGGCGGGCAGGCAGACGATGCCGTCGCGGTCGGCATGCCCTAGCAGCCCCTCGCAGCGCTTGACCCACTCACGCTGCTCCTCGGCCAGCTCCATCTCCGGGTCCAGCTCCGCTGGCCAGCGGTAGCCGAGTAACCGGGCAATTGCCACTTGCAGCACAGTATCGTCGGTGCGCAGCGGGCCATGGGCAGTCCATTTGGCACCTTCATCCCAGATCACCGAACCGCAAGGGTGGCCGTGGAAGATCCATTGGGTGGGATCATTAGAGTAGGGTTCAGGTAGGCCGTGAGGATATTGTTCTTCGGCAATTTTTCTCCATCTATCGTATTCAAAGCCAACACTTAATAGGGTTTGTGGAGGAACCTTCATCGCTTGATTTATTTGTCTTATATTATCTGAAAAATCATTCGATGAAGCAAAGCACCACAGTGCACTTAACCCGTCTGTATCTTTTGGGACTATCGCACAACAGTTGCTATCATATATGCTTCCGTAGTAGATACTTGCAGGAAGATTTCCCATTTGACTAATAACAACGCCTTTTTTCCCCCACGAATTCCTACCTCTCTGCCAATTCTGCGCTGCGTGATTAAGATTTTTCACACTCTCAGCCAGCTCGAACAATTCGCCTTTTTCTTCTTGCCAAAATATGATTTCACTTCTGCCAGAAAATAATACGGAAGAATTGACAGTACTCTGGAGAAACTCCCAGCTCCTGCCTATGCTTTCAATCTCCCATATATATCTATGAAACCTAATGCCATCTCCAGAAGATACACCCATAAGAGCAGTAGCTGTTTCACGCAAAGGAGCTACATCCGGTCTTTTGCCAAGCATTATTGATGAGTCTGGATTATTTAACTGCTCAGACTGCAAAGCACTCTGAATACTATTCAAAACTAGCTGAGTTGATTTTTCACCAACTATCCGAGAATCAGACACATCAATGCCATGAATCAAATTGATAGCATCACTATCACTCAGCAGCCCTATTGACTGATCTGATATATTCATGCGACTCAAGGTAATCAAAATCGCTTTAACAACCTCGCCACTGATAGTGTCAAATGCTCCAGGCCCCAAGCGGGCAATCAAATGCCATAAGGAGCCATGGAGTAAATTTTTACGCAATTTTTTGTAAATTTTCAGGAATAGCCAATTCTGAGGCAAAACAATGCTTGCAGTGCCGCCAACAACACAATATTCCAAGCAACGCTCTAAAAAGACAGTCGCAAGATCGTTTTTTGATGCCGAATAATAGCGCTCACAAAAATCAACTAATAACTCTGATTGCTTCCTAGTAACTAGATAAGGCACGTTGGTAATTACCCAGTGGTATCGACCTCCTAGCAGGGTAGCCGCTTTAGCCAGTCCCTGAGCAGTCACCGCAGTTTCATGCTGTTCCTCACTCCCCTCCTGTGCGAGTGCCTGATTGAGCGCCTCGGAGAGCTCTTCCCACTGGGCAATCTTGGCAGCACTGGTACGAGTGGGGTCGAGCAGGCTGCCAAGAATAGGGGCATCTTTGAAGCTGTCGTAAAGCCAGTCCAGGGCGATGGTGAGGTTTTTCTTGCCTAGCCCTAATGCCTTCCACTCCTCCTTGGCCACGCTGATGGGCAGGCCAGAGCATGCCAGGTGCAACTCGGGCAGCTTGCGATAGCCACCGGTGCCGGGGTAGCGCCAGGCAGTTAACGCCAGGGCGAAAGCGGCCAGCTCCACGCAGCGCTGGTCGATCTCCAGGCCGTTGAGGTTGTCGCGCAGCACTGCATCCACGGCATCGCGAGCGCTTAAACTTTCCAGCTCCATGCGCATGGGTACCAGCATCAGCAGCGCAGCGACCAGGAAATGGCCGCTGCCACAGCAGGGGTCTAGCGTTTTTAGCTCGGCGAGGCTTTCCGGCCAGGCGTCGAAGGTGCCAGCAGCGGGCGTCCAATGGCCGGTTTCCTCGTCTTGCACAAAACGCAGGTATTCAAGCGGCACGCCAGGCAGGCTGGCCTTGTCGCGCAGTTCCTGCTCGCTGTCAGCGTTGGCCAAGTCGGTTTCCGACAGGCGGCGGGCTGCCCACCAGGCACCCAAGCTGTTATCCAGCAGAAAGCTAACCATGTAAGGCTCGGTAAAGAGCTGGGTGACGGCCGGCAGTTCGTCGGCACCGATCTTCACCTCAGAGCGGTTGATGCGCTCTTTGTTGTCAGTCTGCCAGAACTGGTAGACCCAGCCCAGGCTGTCGCTGGCGTGAAAGACCTCTACCGATAGACCGGCCAGTAGCTCCTCTAACTCGCGCTGATACTCGGCAGCCAGGGTAATTTCGAACACCGGGCTATCGACGCGGAACACCTGGGGCAGCATGGTACTGGCCAGTTGGGCGGCTAAGGCCCAGCCACTGGCATGCCCTTCCTCTTCCGCTAGCTCTTCGCACTCCTCCAGAGTTACGGCCACGCCGTCGTACATCAGCAGCTCGTTCTCGGCTAGAAAGCGCGCAAATAGCATGCGGTGCCAGTGCTCGTAGGCAATTTCGCTAATCAACCGAGTAATTGACTGGGCACCCTCTTGCAGCGGATCACCCAGGCTACGTGCATGGGCGCGCAGCCGGCGGCGCAGGGCACGCTGGTTGTCGTTTAAATAGCCAGGTGCGCTCTCTTCGCCTACACCCAGCTGTTCCAAGGCGGCCCCGGCGGCCTGTTCGGCCACTGGGCGTGCTTTACGAACAGTGCGATCGAGCTGATTACGGAGTGTTTTATCGAGTGGCTGCATAATGATGCTTCTTCCCTGTCACTGTCGGCAGGCGTGTGCCGAAAAATGTTGCGTTGCCTAGAATTGCACTAGCGTGCAATTCACGTGCAATTCTTCAATTAAATGCACGGGAGATGCCCGAAGGGCAATTACCCGTGCATTAAGATGAGGGTGGTATCCAATAGTAGCGAGAGCCAGCGCCACGTCCTTTTTGCTCCACCTGCCCAGTCTCGCTTGTCAGCTCTTGCATCAGCTGCCCTACCTGGTTGCGGGTATAACGTGTCATGTGCCGGATTTCGGCGTTTTGCAGGCCCTCTTCACCACGTTGGGCACGGTCTTTGAGAACACTTAGCACTCGTGTTTTGGCGGCTTCCCAATCGATACGGCGGCGTTTATCCGTATTACCGTCTGCCACCAACCGCGTGTACAGTGCCGGGTAGAGACTCCAGTAGGCACCACGTCCACTGCCGCCGTGCTCTACGTAGCCTTGCTGCTCCATGCGCGCAAGCAGTTCACGTGTCTCAGCTTCGCTGCGCTGGCAAAGGCCGGCTGCCGTGGCGGTGTCCATTTCAGCGTGCTGAAGGAGGTATTGCAGCAGCAGCAACTGATCGACCCCCAGGGATCTCCCGCTTTGACTTTCTTCGGCGACAAACTGCCGGAATACGGCGTTAATCTCACGCTGGTGAAAAATCACCGCGATAGAATCACCGATTTCACGGATTACTGGCGGCTCTTTACCTTCCATCAGCATGGCGGAATACATACGGCTAACGCCGAGGTTTGTCCGGTTTACCAAGCGCAGTTTAACTAAGGCATCTACGAGCAAGGGGTTCCGTGCCGCTGGCTGGTGGTGAAGGATGTTGTTCTCTCTAATACCCGCAATAAACCCACCGTTATTGCTAATTTCCAGCCGCTGCGGGTAAAGCTTGACCATCACCGGGCCAGCAATGCGTAGATCTAGGTGGCAAAAGGCATTCATTAATGCCTCGCGCACGGCTATTTCTGGCCAGGTGCGGTACTCAAAATGGAACATACCCTGTTCCACGGTGGTAATAGGATTAAAGGGCACCAACAGGTCTTCAATACGCTGAACAGAGAGAGGGATGGCACTTACCCGGTCTTCACGCACGCCATAGACGGTATCGGATTGCATTTGCAGAAAGGTCCACAGATGCCCCGGTACATGCTCGCGTAATGCCGCCTCAGTACCCGCCAATAGAATGGCGGCCCTTGTCATCTGACCATTGCGTATCAATCCCAGCGTATCCAGCAGTTCTATATCTGGTCGGCGCAGCAACTCTTCGGGCGCTCGTTCACGCTGCGCTAGGGTGCGTAGTGCCTCCATCGCTACCGGGGAAAGCAGACTTTCATCAACGCGACCAATGGCCTCGGCGGTGTAGTCGGTTTCACCGGTCTCGACGCCGATTTTGCGGCGCATTGTGCCGGTAAGTGGCTGACAGTCTTTGCCAACCCTCACGGTTCCGCTGCCTTTGGTATCGGTATGGGGCGGCATGCCAGGATGCACCTGCATAATAAGCACTCGGCCAGTGCCTTCAGGTACATGTAGCTCTTCAAACACCGGCATGATGTGCGGGTCCGTTTGATCATAAACGGCTCGCTTTAACAGATTGACGTCAACTTCCGGCGGTACGCCCAGGACAGCGCTTTCGCGGCCTTTGGCTTTGTCTGCCACCCCAAATACAACGGTTCCGCCACCGCCATTGGTCATACAAACCGCCATTTGCACAACCTTCTGTACCGCCTTATCACGACTGCTGGTATCCCACTGTTTAAAATCGAGATCCTGGTCTTCTAAGTCGTCAGCAATACAGTGGTTTAGTTCGTCTAACAGCGCTTCGACGTCACGTTGTGTTCTCATGCCCTTTCAGCTCCTACGGGGTGATGACTGGCCCATTCTGGAGGGCATCGCGTAACTCTTGGCGGGCATCTTCAAGCCAGGCTTCGATATCGTCTTCACTTTTCAGCGTGCGACGGGGCAATTCAACAAACTGGATTTCTGGCTCCATCGCTTCGGCCGCTTTCACTAGCACGTCGTCAAACCGGCTAGAAAGCGCAGCAATGCGATCCGCTAAGGCATCAGGTCGTACATGGCTTAAGGTGGCAAGCACCTCTGCTGTTGAGCCTAGGCTAATGGCAGGTGCGTCGGCAGTTGTCAGGCGTTTGGTGGCAAGCAAGTCGTGTCGCTCATCGGGTGACAGCTGTTGCCAGTTATCGTCTGCTTCTAACCGTTGCATACCAGTGGCGTGCTCACTCTCATAGCGCTGCTGGAGATCGTTGAAGACTTCTCGGAATTGTTGGGTCAGGCTCGCTAGTAACGGCTGAACGGGGTCAGGGTCATCTAGCAAGGAACGGTGTGCTCGAATTTGCTCCACCTGAACGAGCAAGGGTTCAGCCGCTTGGAGCCCTCTCGCGTAATCAGCAAGCTGTTTAAGCGTTCCCCATGCTGGCCGGCGCTGCGTAATTTTCTCAGCCGTGGCTTGCCAGCTTTCAATGGCATTAATCAACTCATCTTGGTTGGTGACGATAGCCTTCAACTGGTCGTTACCGCTACTTAAGCGAACGGCATCGAGCGCATCCACATTAGGCTTTTCTGGCAATGGGGCTTCGCCCCCCGCTTTCTCTGCGAGTGCTTGCAGCTCTGCCACAAACTCAGGGGCTTTAGCAGACTCCTCTCCTGATTTGGGGTGTACACCAAGCTTCTGCATCACTTTACGGATTTTGATGCGCTCAACGGCAGAAAGCGTGGTGGCTTCAATACGGAAGTCCGTTCTACCAATGGCTCGCCTATCAAGCTCTTGAGGGGCAGTGTTATCTGCTGCTCGAATTTGGCCAGCGACCAACAATACTTGTAGCGCACCATCAATGGCGTCTTGTGGCCAGCCAAAGTCACCATGCTCAAAATGGTCGCGTATCTCGCTGCCCTTTTTCCCGTTGGATAAGTAACTGAGAATCGCCTTACACACAGGATGCGCCTGAGGCTCGCCGTCGTAGCCAATAGCACTCAGCGCATCAGGCGCGCCCTGCTTCGCTTTGGCATACACTTTGTCCCAATTAGCATGATCCGCCAGGTGAAACTTGGGGTGCAGACGCGCTAACGCGTTCTCAGCACCTTCTAAAATAGCGTCGCGTAGCGTGGCTCCGATAATTTCATTGCCACCGCCCTGAAACACCTGGGCACCGTTGAAGGCATCGTCTAACAGCTCTTTAATGCGGCGCTGGGCACTATTTTGCGTGGTTTGCATTGCCCCGCGTGCTTCTTGTCCCTCAGGGGTACCTGGTGTACCTCGGGTTTCCAGTGTTGCCGTCGCCGCTCTAAACTCAATCAACTGATTGCGTAATTCGTCAGCGGAACGCTTAGGGATAAAGACAAACAGTGTGGGAGACTCTGACCCAGCTTGGCGAGCATCGGCACGTAGCTGGCTAACATCATCCGACCAACCATTACGTACCCATACATAGAGCTTTTCGTTCGCATCGTTGGGCAGAGCCATATCAAATATTGGCGACAGCGGCCGCGGCACTTTAGCGTTACCGTGGGTCAGCGTGAGGTTGCCTACCTGCTGTGCAAAGTGCTTACGTATGAGATCATCGCGCTCAGTTTCAATTTGATGCGTCGCATTACCCAGCGTGCTCTTATGGCTAAGAAAAGCGTCGTTCCAGGCAGCACTCTCCTCGGTTTGAATGCGATATTCATCCCCCACTTTGATGATGAACTCACAATCATCCAGTAGCCCAGGCAATTGGCTGCGCAGTGAGCTGCTGCCTGCTTTTAGGTCATCGACTAACAGGTCGGCAATATTATTGAGCGTGGGGTGCAGGCCCAGATCGGTGTTCGTGCTGGCTACTTTATTAATCAGAAACACAATCGCGCAGGCGCGTGCCATCAGGCGCTCTGTTTCATTACCACTTCTCCAGCGCTGTGTTGCATCGTGCAAACGGCGAGGCAGCATACGGAACTGCAGTAGCTTGTCCGAGAGATTAAAGTAGAGGTAATCGGCCGCAATAATATTGCCGAGCGGTTCATCTAAATTCGTTTTTATCGCCGCATGGATAAGGCTTAGCTGGCCGCGAAGTTGGCTGTCGGTACCTGTTTGGTCGAGTACCCGTAGCGCCGCATCCCAGAAGCGCCGACGTACCGGCAGGATGGGATAATCCTGAGCGAAATGCTGGGTATCGTCCTGCCGATGGGCAATGGAAGATTCAGAGAGGTGGCGCGAAATCTCGCCAACGTTATTGTCCATTACCTGTTGAACGGGGGCTTTTGCTTCAGGTTTCTTCGCGAGCAGGACCTGCCGGATAACAGCATCCACATCAGCATCAGAAAGCTCAATTCGGCTGGTAAAGCGCCCCTGTAAACGTGCTAGGTTGCTAGTACCGGTAATAGCGGTTTGGCCCGTGCCAATAAACATCAATCGGCTACCTAAGCCTTTGCAGCAAGCTTCTACTGCTTCTTGCACTTCAATTGAGCGCTGCCCATCCGTGCCGATGTACTGCTGTACTTCGTCTAGCACAACTAACGTCAAGGGCAATTTGCCCTCTTCACTTAATGCCTGACGAATCGCCTTAAGCATGTCGTCACTGCTGATATCACTGGTAGGCGGAAAAAGGTTGCCTAGTGTTTCTGCGCACACTTCCACGCTGCTAAACGTTTTAGGCTTCGCCTTTACTAGCGCCTCATGTAGCGACTCTGCGACGTAGAAGTTATCCAGCTCTTCTTGCCAATCGTCTCCTTTAGCCGCTAGATCTTCACGCACCTGCTCTAGAATGCCTTCATCCCGTAGCCACATCACAAAACGCGCCACCGGATACTGCTGAGGTAAACCTGCCGCGCGAAAAATGACCGATAGCAGCGCTAACCGGACGCTTTGATCGCGGGAGCTCGCGCCTAATGTGCCGGAAGCTGCAAATAGGCCACCATGGCGCTTACCTTGGGTAGAAAGCTCTTTGAAAAGGTCTTGTATCTCTTGGGGTAAATGGGCAATACCGCGAGCAGTAGCGCCGTCATCAAATGTCACGTCTTCCCACAGGTTACGAAGCATCTTTGCCATGTGGGACTTACCCGAGCCAAAGAAGCCGCTAATCCAGACGCCTGGCTGCTGAGAAGCGCCACTGCTCAGATTTCTCAGGTAGGTATCCAGAATGTCGAGCATGCCTTTCGCATATTGACCATCGCAAACAAACGTCTCTAGCTCGTAGCGCAGGACTGTTTGGGCGCGACTGCTAGTGTCGTCATTGACGTACGCAACGCCCTCGTTGACTAAGCGTTGCTCAGCGGGATCCTTTGCGTATACATCACGATTGCGCATGCAGCCTTTCCTCGACGGTGGGAGTGTACGTTTGAAGCAGGTTTACTTAAGTTAATATAGAGGTACTGTATATCAGGCTTAGCGCACGCCGTCAGGTGTAATCGGCGTTGCTAGGTAATTCCAACCGTCATAGCCATCTAAAAGACGGTAGTTATTATTTTCAAAACTGCCGGGGAACAAGACAACCAACCTACCCGTGATGTGTGGCGCTAGGCGGTCGACAACCTCCTTTACCTTCAGTAGACCGAACAAACTTCCCACACCATAAACCGCAACGACATGGTTTGGCCCAACGGAGTGTTCACTCAGTTGACGTGTGAAGGTCACATCTAGCCAATCAAGGTAGCGATGAATGGCCGTTGTCAGCTTAGTAGGCGATTTAAAATATGACGTGGCGTACTTTTGCTCCGCCATCCATAGGGCAAACGTATTTGTTAGATCAAAAGTTACCCATTCATGCCCATTTTGCCGGGTGACCAGCTCAAACTCATCTAAGTTGGCGCGTAGGCGCAACTCTTCTGTTTCGGGATAAACGCAAAAAATCACCCGCTGAGCAGCGGCCGTATCATCACGCCACGGCAGTGAGATAAATTGACCATAAGAATCGGTCAGGCGCTTTATTTTGCTCATAGCCTCTCTTCCTGAGCGGTATTGGCTTGGATCTCTGACATGGCACTCTTAACCACAGGAGCAAGCGCAGGAAAGTCGACATCAATCACGTTATCCACTCGCCGCATCACCATCCAGCCACGCGACGATGCGCTGGCAGCCAATGCTAATAAGCGGTCCGTGTCACAGTCCAGCAGCTTACAATAGGGGCTTTGTAGCAATAGCTCGCCTCTTCCACCTTGAAGCCAAGCAAGATATAGCGCATACGCGACAGCTCCTGTCGCAGGTTCAACAAGTGTGCGTACTTTCTTTACATGCCCCCGTAGATGCCCTGACTTTGTGAGGGTGCCATTAATATTCTGAGCAGCCGACCTTCTAGTAGCAGGACTGAAACGTTCAGGCCAGCAAGCCTCGATGTGCTGTTCGGTCCAATCTCGCGTAATGGTTGTGCCTGGTGGCTGCTGGAGAATCTCGCACATGGCTCCGCGCAGCAGGCTATCCCGTGCGGTGGCAGGTAATAATGCTAGCAGCGGGCGAGCCTCGACATCCCGACACCAAAAATACAAAAGCCCCGCGAAAATAGGGTTTGCAGGATCAAGACCGTATAGCTCTGTTAGGTGCCTAGCGGTTAGCTGACGCGACCGCCCAGAGGGCTTGGCGAGGCAGTTTTGCTCACAAATCGCCGCCTGGTACTGATCGCGTGAGGCTTCTATGCCCACCCATTCCAGCAGCGTCGCTAGCTCAGCCAGCATCATAGTTCGGGATAAGTGAACACCGCCCGAACGGGTCATGAACCCCATCGCTTGGAGCTTTATTGAGTCAAGTGTCGACGCCATCTACCGTTAACTCTCGTTAGTTTCATTGGCTATGAACTTTATCACGGCAGCCCACACGGTGCCGTACCGCAAGCTATGTGTGAGCTATTTTTGATTTTTTAAAAAATTTCATTTATTCAGGGCACAAGCGCTGCCACTGCCCCTTATTAAGTGATGAGCACTTTGATAAGAGGCAACAAGATGGCACAACGAGTATTACCGAGCAGCCAAAAGCAAACCGTGATTTTGAGATCGATCAAGCTCACATCATGGAGTAAAGCTGGGGCGAGTGCAGGACACACGTGGCGCACCACTGAGGTGCCGCATGCTGACAAAACACGGACTCATCTTAATGAGGACTGGCGACCAGCATCATCACCGGCGCAGCTCCGAGCAGCAACAGAAGAACGCATAGCACTTGCTGATAACTTCAGAAGTAACTCTGTGCTATTAATCGAATATATTGTTTCAGCTAACCACCATGCGTTTATTGAAAATGGTGGCAATCTTAAGAGGGTGTTTACTAAATATCAGGACGGGTGAGTTAATCGGTTGAGTAATTGTCGGCTTGCCGCCAGCCACACCCAAGCTTCGGATACCTGAATACTTCGATCATGGTGCATTACCAGTCGGCGTGC
>Ga0208300_100196_pt1 | contig 58080 bp, 47 predicted proteins | sample 23_taG_FD_184096 | JGI IMG/M metagenome (GOLD analysis project Ga0208300, IMG submission 184096) | Marine viral communities from Cariaco Basin, Caribbean Sea - 23_WHOI_OMZ (SPAdes) (version 2) | ecosystem: Environmental > Aquatic > Marine > Oceanic | place: Caribbean Sea: Cariaco Basin...
TCGCGGCGTTGACGGCCATTTGCAGGTCATCGGTGGCTACGTATTTCTCGGTACCGGTAAACTTCATGGGTCTGGTTCCTGTTGGTTACTTTTTCTGATCTTTTTCGTCGGGTTTCTTTTTCGGATCACTATCCGGCAAGGCGGATTCATCCTCATCGAAATCGGGCAGATCGTCGAACTCGGAAAGGTCAAAATCCTCCAGTCCGAATTCTTCGTCGTCTTCTTCCTCGGGTGCGTCGGCATCCGAGGGATCGGCAACATCATCCAGCTCCGGGATTTCCTCATCCGGCTCGGCAGGTTCTTCGTCCGCCAGCGTGTCGGCTATCGGGATCTCCGGTTCAGCTTCCGGTTCCGGTTCGGCCCCCTCCTTCAAGGCGGCCTCGTGTTCATCAATGACCGCCTCGATTTCCGACATATCGTCGAAAGCCGCCTCTTCGGTGACTTCCGGAATTTCTTCCGGCTCCGGTTCTGCCTCTGCCTCCGGTTCCGGCTCCGGCTCCGGCTCGGACGCCTCTTCCAGATCCTCCAGCGTCTCCCGTTCGGCAGCAGCCGCTGCCTGCTCATCCTGACGCTTTCTACGCTGACGAAGTGCAACCCACACCAGACCGCCAATCAGCACAAGCCCGCCCGCAGCTGCCCCCATCACCCAGAGAGGCACGGGCAAAGAACCGGTATCTTCCTCCGGTTGCTGTGGCTGGGGCTTTGGTTCTGGCTCGGTCTTCGGGGGAGCATCTCCGGCAACTGGCTCGGAAGGCTCCTCCACCTGGCTCACATCAATTGGTGAGCTGATCGCCGGCTCCGGTTCTTCAGCGGCAGGCTCTGGCACCTGGGGCTCAGGCTCGGATTCTGCCACCGGAGCAGCAACCGACTCGACCGGAGCGGCCGATTCGGCACCCTCGGGAACGGTGAATCCGACCGTCGCACTGAATTTTCGGCTGAAGGTCTGGCCGTCAGCAACCACATTAATGCGGTACAAGCCCGGCGCTGGAAGGGAACTGACCTTGTCCTCGTAGGTGCCGTCTTCCGGCGGCTCCTCACCGGACAGGACTTTGGTTCCGCTGCGCCCATCCTCGGAGGTGATGGTCAGCTCAACGTCCAGAACGCCCAGAAAATCCGGGTTGGTAATTTTTTCCTGTTCTTCAAAAAACGCGATCCGGATATCCAGCGGCTTCTCCGCCGAGAAGCTGGTCGGTAAAGGGCTGACCACCATTCGCAGGTCACTGACGACCGTTACCCGGCTCCCCTCTCCCAGTTCGCCGTTGATACGCCAGTCGCCTGCCATCGGCTCATCCACGGTGATCAGGTCATACCCGGCCTCACGTGCCCATCGGACATTTTCTGGCGAGCTCGCCAGGGTCGCTGTCTCGCCATCAGGCCGGACCAGTTCAAGCTCACGCGTGGCCGAGGTTTCCGTTTCTCCCCAGAAAATGAGCGCGGTGAATTCACGCACCCCGTCATCGACGGTAAAGCCATCGCCCTCAATGGGAATCTGTTCCTGGGGCACCGCGGTATTCAACGCCTCCAGAAAGGCAAGGTTGAGAGCATCTGCGCTCTGGGCAATCTGATAGCGACCACCGGATTGTGTGGCAAGGGCCCTCAGAAATTCGGTATCGGCCGCTTCCGATAGAGCCACCGGATGGAAGGTGGCGCCTTTTTCCACCAGGCCGGGAACCACCTCTTCGAGGATACGCTGCTCCTCGGCTGCGTTGGCTTCCGGGTCTTCGGAAATGTCGACCTTGCCATCAGTGAGAAGAATGAAGTGAGTCCGGCCCAGATCACCCTCGGTGTAATAGCCATCGCTGGCCACTTCAATGGCTTCGCCAAGGTTGGTTCGCAGGGCAACGGAATTGATGTCTTCCGACCGCTCAATGGCCATTTCCCGCCACTGATCGGTAACCTCCCGGTGAGGCACCAGCATGTTCACGTACTGACCAAAGGTCCAGACGCCTGCTGTCGTCCCCTCCGGCAGCAGCCTGGCAAGCAGCCGCACCGCAGGCTGACGAAGATTCTGCGGATCGGTTTCCTTCATTGAGCCGGAGATGTCGACAATAATCCGGACATCCGATTGTTCTGGCAGCCGAACATCGCCGGTTTCCTGCGCGGCTACCATCAGCGGCAGAGCGCTGATAAAAACCAGTACAAACAGGGCCAGCCATCGAGGTGTAGTGATGCCCATCAGTATTACCGCCGAACCAGACGATAACGGACCAGATCCAGCACCCAGACCAGCAACATTACCAGACCGGCCAGGCCCAGGTTGAATATGGCTCTTCCGGCGGCGTCTTCATTGCCAAGAATCATCTCATAGCCGCCAAACAGCCAGGCAGGTATCCACCAATTCTCAAACATCTGCGACTCGACGGGGGTCAGCAAGAGTGCAACCAGGGCGGCGAGAATCAGGGTTCTCAAACCGTAAAGCGGAAGAAAACGAATCAGGCGCTTCATCATGTAAAAGAACACGACAAAGGCAATCGCGTAGGCGGCCCAGAAAATGCCATAGGCCATTTGTGCATCGGTATCGATCATTACAGAATCCAGTGAATGATGTGTTCTTCCCGGTCCTCTTCCGGCACCCGGGCCTCTGAAACAACCCGGTGGCGGATGGAAACGCCCGCCTCGTGCACGGAATCCGGATCACCGCTGCGAAGCGGATGCCAGTCTGCCAACGGCCGGCTTTCCGCCAGGGTCCGGTAGGCACAGGTATAAGGTAGCCAATGGTAGTCTTTGACGGTGTCCGGTGTCAGCACCGTGCAGCCGGGCACCTTTTTGAGCCGCTCATCATAAACGGTACAGCGACAGGTTTCCTCATCCATGAAGCGGCACACCAGATCGGTGTGGTAAACCTCGCCGGTGTCTTCATCTTCCAGCTTGTTCAGGCAGCATTTGCCGCAGCCGTCGCACAGGGATTCCCATTCGTCGGCTGTCATTTCGTCCAGGCGCTTGCGCTGCCAGAACGGCACCTCGGCGATCATGAGTTACGCTGTTCCGGACGGGTTCTGAAGTCCACCACATAGCCATCCCGTTCTTCGGGCATCTGGAGAAAAAAGTCCTTCTCCCCGATGGCCTCAAGCACCTGTCTGCCCGTTGTTCTTGCCAGCTTGCGATCCGGTGTCAGCACCAGATCCATGGAATGCACAGGTTGTCCGAAAATGCCACGCAGGCTCTCCGGCAGCGCCTCCCAGTCCTGACCACGGCGGACAAAAATATAGGTATCGCGCTTTTTGCTGCTGCGGAATACAGAGACAAATTCCCGTTCATTCATGACTTCAGTAAATCCTCAATATCAGCGCGAACCGGCGCCAGAATCCTGGCCCGCCAGCCCTGAAAAAATTCATGTTGTGCCAGATCACGATTCTGCACCAGCTTCTCCAGCCGCTTTCTCGGTGCAAGTAATTCCATCGGAATATCAGCATCTTCCGCAGCTTTTCTGAATAATCGCTTTAACTGCTTGAAGAACCCCTGCTGGTCTCGCGACAATGGCGGAGCAATGCGTTCAAGACCCGAATTATCGGTGGTCGCGCCTTTGCTCACAAGATCAATCACAGTATCGCCATAGCGTCGGACCGCCCCGGAAGGCACACCCTGAACATTGGAAAGCTCCCGAAGGGAGTCCGGCATCTTCTCCGCAATGGCGATCAGAAGTGCATCGGATAGCACCCGGTTCCGGGGCCGATCCTGCTTCTGGCATTCCAGTTCCCGCCAGCGAACCAACTCCCGCAGCACGCCCTGCTGTTGCGGCGTCAGTGTCCAGCCACCACGAAGCTTCAAGTAATGGTTATCCGGATCCTCCTGGCGCGCCAGTTCATCGGCGAAGCGTGTCGATTCTTCCGCCAGTGCCACCTCCAGTCCCCGCTCCCTCAGCAGTGCGCTTACCCACTCATACATGGGTTCAAGGAAACGGATATCCTCAATGGCATAGCGTTGCTGCGCCTCGCTCAGAGGCCGGGCTAGCCAGTCGGACCGGGTAGCGGACTTGTCGAGTGTTTCGCCAAACAATGTCTCGACCAGTCTGGCGTAACCGAGGGAGAACCCGGCACCGGCCATCGCCGCACCAATCTGCAAGTCAATCACGCCTGCAGGCTCAAGATGAAGCCACTGACGGAACAATTCCATGTCCTCACTCATGGCATAGAGAAGCTTGGGCGTTTGAGGATCGGTCAGAACCTCACGGAACCGACGGGACTGCTCGGCAACCGCAGGGTCCACCAGACAGAACTCGCCATTCAGCCCGAGCTGAACCAGGCCAGGTATGGGGTAGAAGGTATTGACCCGTTCAAACTCCGTGTCCAGCGCCAGGGGCTTGCCCGGTGCGCGATCAAGCCACTGATCCAGTGCCTCCGGCTCCCGGATCCAGTGAATGCTGGCGGGTGCCGGGGGAACGTCAACAGTCGCAGCGGCCTGGGCCGAAATATCCATAGAAATGCCTGGTCAGATTTAATCGGAGAGAGGTTTTCGGCCTCTGAAGGCGTGGGTAAGAGTAAAGCCGTCTACATAGCCGAGCTCACCACCAACCGGAATACCGTGGGCCAGCCGGGTAATCAGAATCCCCCGGCCATCAAGCCGGTCGGCAATGTAATGCGCGGTGGCCTCACCTTCAACCGTGGGATTGGTGGCGAGAATAAGCTCGGTAACGCCTTCATCCCGAACCCGCTTCAGCAATCGTTCGATGCCAATCTCCTCGGGACCAACCCCGTCGATGGGTGACAGATGGCCCATCAACACAAAATAGCCACCCCGGTAATCGCCGGCCTGCTCAATCGCCAGCAGATCCGACGGGCTTTCCACCACACACAAGGTTCCGGTGCGGCGCTGAGCATTGTCACAAATGCCGCAGATTTCGGTATCGGCAAAATTCTGGCAACTTTCGCAGCGCCTGACACCACTCATGGCCTGGCTCAGGGCTTCGGAGAGACGGGTGCCGCCGGAGCGACCCCGCTCCAGCAGATGAAAGGCCATCCGCTGGGCGGTCTTCTGCCCTACGCCGGGAAGGCAACGAAGAGATTCGACGAGCTCATCAACCAGAGGGCTGAACGCCATGAAAAGTCCTCAAACGACTGCAGGATGAAATTCAGAACGGCATCTTGAAACCGGGAGGCAGGCCCATGCCAGACATCATACCGGACATCTTTTCCTTCTGGTTTTCCTCAACACGACGGACCGCATCGTTCACCGCCGCCGCCAGAAGATCCTCCAAAATGTCCTTTTCTTCAGACATCAGGGAAGGGTCAATGTCCACCTTGCGAACATCGTGGCGACCATTCATGGTCACTTTTACCAGCCCGGCGCCGGCTTCACCGGTCACTTCCGCCTTGGCGATCTCTTCCTGGGCTTTCTGCATCTCTTCCTGCATTTTCTGGGCTTTCTTCATCATGTCGCCCATATTATTCATCATTCGTTATCTCCTGCTTGTCTCTGGCCTGGTCTCTACCGGCCGGATACTCTCTTCGACTACCCGCGCTTCGAATCGTTCAACAATAGACTGTACGACCGGGTCCTTCCGAATAGATGCTTCCGCCGCTTCCTGCCGGGCCTTGCGCTGGCGTTCCTCGTAGGCCGCCGGCGTATCTGGCCCCGATTCGCCCTGCTCTATCCGTAACTGAATGGAGTCGCCAAACCGGTTTCTCAAGGCCGCGAGGATCTTTTCCTCGTGCCGGCTGTTCAGCAGCCGGGCATGGCCCTGATCGATCAACAGGGTGATTGTGTCGCCTTCCCGACTCATTGCACCATGGCTGGCCAGGTTGCCGGGCATACCAACAATGCCCAGGCTGCGGAAATCCCGGTGCCAGACAAATTCGCCTTCCGGTTCCTCAGGTGCCGCCGATTCAGGTTGGTGCTCCTGATTCGGCTGAGGCTCCTGATTCGGCCGAGGCTGCGGTTCCTCAGGTGGTGTCGGTTCCGGCACTGGTGACGCCTCAGGCATCACCGGCTCGGGCTCGGGCTCAGGCGTTGATGGCTCCGCTTGCAGCTCCGGTACCGGTTCCGGCTCGGGCTGTCTGGCATTCGGAGCAGGCGCCGGCGCCGGGTCGGGTTCCTCCCGTGGCTCGGAGACCGCACTCTGGCCACCAGAGCTGACCGCCGGCGGCTCGCGGCGATCAGCGCCCGGGCGAAACGCCAGCATCCGGAGCAGGGTCATTTCGAACCCCATACGGGCATCCGGTGTAATGCCCAGATCTTTGCGGCCAATCAAAGCAGACTGGTAGAACAGCTGGGCATCTTCAGCACTGAGCTTTCTGGCCAGGGCCTGCACCTGCTCGGCGTCGCCAAGGCTGTTATCGGCACTGCCGGGCACCACCTGCTCCATGGTCACCCGGTGAAACAGCGACAAGAGATCCGCCAGAATCACGCTGTAATCCGGGGCAAAATCCGAAATCCGGCTGATCTCCCCCAGCAAGGCCGGGCCGTCGCCCTCAACCAGGGCGCTTACAATGCGCTCAATGTCCCGCTGGTCAATGGTACCCAGCATGTTGCTGACATCACTGGCCGCCAGTTTCTGGTCACCAAAGGCGATGGCCTGATCGGTCAGGCTCAAGGCGTCCCGCATGCTGCCGTCGGCGGCGCGGGCCAGCAGCCAGAGCGCGGGCTCCTCAAATGGAATCTCCTCCGCGCCCAAGACATGCCTCAGGTGGCCGGCAATGTGTTCCGGGGTCATCCGTTTCAGATTGAACTGCAGGCACCGGGAAAGCACGGTTACCGGGAGCTTCTGGGGGTCGGTCGTCGCCAGCAGGAACTTGACGTGCTCCGGCGGTTCCTCAAGGGTCTTCAGAAAAGCATTGAAAGACTGATTGGTCAGCATGTGCACCTCGTCAATGAGGTACACCTTGTAACGGCCGCGGCTCGGCGCGTACTGGACGTTGTCCGTCAGTTCCCGCATGTCATCCACGCCGGTGCGCGAGGCGGCATCGATTTCAATCAGATCAACGAATCGTCCTTCCTGAATCTCCCGGCAACTGGAGCATTCACCACAGGGATTCGGTGTAATACCGGTTTCGCAGTTGAGGCAGCGCGCCAGCAATCGGCCAATGGTGGTTTTACCGACCCCGCGGGTACCGGTGAACAGGTAGGCGTGGTGCAAACGCTGGCTTTCCAGGGCGTGAATCAACGCCTGGAGCACGTGTTCCTGGCCCACCATGTCCTCAAAGGTCCGTGGGCGCCATTTACGGGCAAGTACCTGGTAGCTCATGTTCCGCCAACTGCAGTTAAAAACGGCTCTAACCTTAGCACGGACAAAGATTCAGAAGAAGCAGACTTGATCCCGGAAATACGCTAAGAAGCGATCGGGTATCGGCGAAAATCAGGGAGATGGAAGGAAGACACAAGGAAGACAAAAACGAGGAAAGAAGGGAAAATCTGGGGGTGACTCCATCAGCGACACCCCGGCACACAATTCCACCGCTTCGGCTGCTCCCTTCCGGGCCTGACCGGGTTCACGGTTTCATGTTGCGGAGGCACCAATGGAGCCACCATAACGGCGTTTCAGGACAATTCCCTGAAAGCGGCGCGCATATTAGCAAAAGGGTTTGCCGACTACAATGAGAAATCCAAGGCGACGCCAATTGCCTTTTATACCCGGGCATTTTTACAGCGGCAGCGGCACTTCATCCTGCCGGAACCAGCAGGCCAGGCTGTATCGGGTGCGGTTCGCCGGCAGTACCTCGTGGGGAATTTCTTCGCTCATGAACAGGGCCATACGCCCCACCTCAGGCAAAACCGTGCCACACACCTCGTGTTCGCTGTCCCGGTTGAACACCTGAAGCGCGCCACCGTCCGTCGGCTGCCAGTCCTCATTGAGGTAGAGCACCAGGCTGACCACCCGTGAGGCACGGCCCTGAAAACTGTCCCGATGCTTTTTATAGAAATCACCCGGATGGTAGGTGGCGTAATGTGTCTCGAACCGCTTCAGGCCCAGAAACAGCCTCTGGTTCAGGCCCTGGCGAATCGATTCAAAGAATTCAAACAGCGCCGCCTGGGGCGAGGTGACGCCCTGCAGCCAGGCGATCTTGTCGCGGCGCACTGAGCGATCCCGCACCAGATCACTGCCACGGCCGATGCCGGCTTTTTTAAGGGCATCGGTGCGATCCAGAATCTGCACTTCCTGTTTCAGTGCCGCCAGCAGGTTATTACCCAGCCGGGACCGGACATCCAGAGACATCCAGCCATACTCGCTCAGCCCCTGGGCCAGTTCATCCAGCCAATCCCCGGAGACGGCTTCCGATAAAACGTTCAGCGGAACCTGGATATGATCAATTACCGGCGCTTCCATTGGCGGGCCTCGTACAGAATTTGAGCGTATTTTAGGCGCAAATCTCGCCGGAGCGGCAGTTTTAATTTACTCTCTGTGTAGGCAAATACACTTAACCGGTTTCAGCTAGCAGATCACCATGTCAGAAAGCAGTAACAGGCCACCGCTCTCACTTTCTCCGGGCCAATGGTCCTTCACGCGCTGGAAAACCATTGGGCAACTGGAAGCTCTTGAGGTCCACCACCCCCTGTTCCAGGCCATCCTGTTTCTCCAGGGCGCGCATCTGGCAAGCTTCAAGCCCCAGGATGAGGCCGACTGGCTGTGGCTGAGCCCCACCGCCCGATACGAGCCGGGGCGGGCTATCCGGGGCGGCGTTCCGGTCTGCTGGCCCTGGTTTGGCGATCCTGCCCGCAATGCCCCGGAAGTGCGGAAGCGGATTCACACGGACAGCGCCCACGGGTTTGCCCGCACCGCACTGTGGAAGCTCGAAGATGTCCGGGAAAACGCCCATGAGGTGGAAATCAGCCTGTCCCTGGATGCCAACGAGGACTTCAGTGATGTCTGGACCGGCCATGCACTCGCCCTGCTCACGTTCAGTTTCTCCATCCGGGGCTACCAACTGGCGCTGACCACCACAAACCTGGGGCACGATCCGCTCGCTTTCACCCAGGCGCTTCATAGCTATTTTCCCACCAGTGACATTTCCCGTACCCGGGTACTGGGCCTTGGCAACAGCCAGTACATCGACACCCTGGAGAGCTGGGAGTACCGCAACCAGGAAGGCCCGGTGTATTTCAACGGAGAAACAGACCGGATCTACGAGAGCGGCGAGCCCCTGACCATCGTGACACCGCGATCCGGGCGAAAACTCTCCGCCGTGGGCAGCGATTCAACCGTGGTCTGGAACCCGGGCCCGGCCAAGGCAGCCAAACTGTCGGATTTCCCGGATACCGCCTGGCAATCGATGCTGTGCGTCGAAACTGCCAATGCCGCCGGCGATTACCGGGTGCTTAATAACGGACAAAGCCACACCTTGGGCGTATTCATTGGAAGGAAATCATGAGCCTGGCATCGTTTCTGAAATCCAGACTGATCCCCGCGGCACTGGACGAGCACGTCAACCGCATCCGCAAACCCATCGGAAGTCTGGGGTACGACCCCTGGGGCTATAACAACGAAGCCATCAAGTACGGGCTCTCAATCACCAAGCAGATTTACGAGAAGTATTTTCGGGTTCAGGCCCATGGCGTCGAAAACGTGCCCGCCGAGGGGCCCGTGCTGATCATTGCCAATCACAGCGGGCAATTGCCCATTGATGGCCTGCTGATTGGCTATGCCCTCGCCTCCCGGGAAAAAGATGCCCGCATTCCAAGGGCGATGATTGAACGCTTCTTTCCCACCGTGCCCTGGCTGGGCAACCTGCTGAACGAGGTAGGCGCAGTCCTCGGAGACCCGGTCAACTGTGCCAAGATGCTCGCCAACGATGAAGCCGTCATCGTGTTCCCGGAGGGCATACGCGGCTCCGGAAAACTTTACCATGACCGCTACCAGCTCAAACGCTTTGGCAACGGCTTCATGCACCTGGCCATGAAGTACAAGGCACCGATCGTCCCCGTGGGCGTGGTGGGCTGCGAGGAAACCATCCCGGCCATCGCCAACATCAAGCCCCTGGCCAAAGCTCTGGGCATCCCCTACGCCCCGGTCGCCATGCCCGTGGTACTGCCGGCAAAAGTACACCTGAACTTCGGAGCCCCGATGTATTTTGACGACCTGGAAATCCCCGAAGAACAGGTCACCGAGCGGGTGGAGAAGGTCAAGGCGGAGATCAGCCGGCTGATCGACAAGGGACTGAGCGAAAGGAAAAGGCTTTTCTGATGACCGAGCAACGCAGACCCCATATCCTGATTACCGGCGCCGCCGGCGCCCTCGCCCAGAAGGTTATCGAACAGCTGCGCGATACCTGCGACCTGGTGGCCGTGGATTTCCGGGAACAGGTGTACCTGGGGGACGACATTCCCAGCTACTGCATCGATTTCAACAAGCGGGTCTTCGAGGATCTGTTCCGGCGCTACGAGTTTGATGGTGTGATCCACATGGGCCGGATCATGTCCAGCCAGCTGACCCGCATGCGGCGCTACAACGCCAATGTGCTAGGCACCCAGAAACTACTGGACCTGAGCCACAAGTACGGTATCAAGCGCGTGGTGGTACTCTCCACGTTCCACGTCTACGGAGCGGTCGCCTACAACCCCGCTCTCATTGACGAAGCCGCGCCCCTCAAGAGCGCCGGGCTCAGTGCCGATCTGATTGATTCCGTGGAGCTGGAAAACCTCGCCAACATCTACCTGTGGCGCTACCCGGAACTGAACATCACCATCCTGCGGCCGTGCAATATCGTGGGCCCGGGCGTGCGCAACACCATCAGTACCCTGCTGGCCAGCGAACGGGCGCCGGTACTGGCCGGCTTCTCACCGATGATGCAGTTCATCCATATTGATGACATGGCCGATGCCATTGTCCTGGCCTACAAGAAACCGACCCGTGGCGTATACAACGTAGCACCGCAGGACTGGGTGGCCTACCAGCACGCGCTCAAGCTTTGTGGCTGCAAGCGCTTCCCAATTCTGTCGATACCGCCAGCGGTACCGAAATTCATTCTCAGCACGCTCAAGCTGAAAAGCTTTCCCTCCTACCTGATGGCGTTTTTCAAGTATCCGGTGGTGATTGACGGGCGGGCGTTTGCAAAAGAATTCGGTTTTGAGCCGAAAAGACCACTGAAGGAGATTTTCCGATTTTATCGTGAGAACAAGAGACCGGTTTAGGGTGTTAACGGCTACATAAGTTACGCTGTCGGATAAACGCGGCTATGCTTTGACATGGATTTCTTTTTCGGGGTGCTTCGGCATGTTCAGCGACATGGACGTACTCAGCTATTCGCTTGCAGCGATTACGTTCGGGCTACTTGGCGTATTGGTAGTTGCACGCTACTTGCGCCGTGGCGTAGACCGGGCGCTGGCTCTCGCAGCCTTCGTATCGGCCTTGTGGGCCCTGGCTATCGTCAGCCAGAGTCTCTGGGGGCGGCCGGGCTTTAACATCCGCTACCTGATTGAACTGATTCGGGATGCGGCCTGGATTTTCCTGCTGTTTGCGCTGCTTAAAGACGGGCTGAAGGAGAACCAGCTGGGCGCCAAGGTCAAGAAAATCCTCGGCACCAGCGCCATTGTACTGCTCATCCTGCTGATCAGTACCGTCATCATTGAGCATTTCGGAGGCGTCGATGTCTCCACAGGCAAGGTCAAGTTGATTGGCCAGATAGGGCTCTCGCTGCTGGGCCTTTCGCTGGTGGAGCAGATCTGGAGAAACTCCCCCAGCTTCGGTCGCTCCAGCATCAAGTATATTTGCATCGGCGCTGCCACCATCCTCGCCTTCGATTTCTTCATGTATGCCGACGCCCTACTCTTCGGCCATGTAGCCGATTCCTTCTGGAACGCCCGCGGGTTCGCCAATGCCCTGCTGACCCCCCTGTTCGCGGTGAACGTAATCAACACCCGCAAACAACCGGTGGATTTCCAGCTGTCCCGATCAGCGGTCTTTCATGCAGGCAGTCTGATATTCGCGGGGGGATATCTCCTGTTCCTGGCACTGGCTGGCTACTATGTCCAGGTACTCGGCGGTGAATGGGGCGACGCACTTCAGGTCCTGCTTTTCACGATCTCGCTGGCATTTCTCACCACCCTGCTGCTTTCCCGCCGCATCCGCGCCAAACTCATGGTTCGGATCAGCCAGAATTTCTTCGACTACAAGTACGATTACCGGGAAGAATGGCTGAAAATGACCCGGGAACTGGCAGATCTCAGCGAGGAACCGCCGCTGCCGGAACGGGTCATCCGCATTCTGGCAGGTCTGGTGGAAAGCAATGGCGGGGCCATCTGGCTGAAAGGCGAGCGGGATGCCTATGTCCTGAAAGCCGCCATCAATCTCTCTACGCCCAAACACACCATGATTGATAGCGACGCCGAACTGGTCCGCTTTTTCAGAACCCGAGAATGGATTGTCGATCTGCATGAGTACCAATCAAACCCGGTTGGCTACAACCTCATGGAAATACCCGACGCGATCGCAAAAACGCCCGACGGCTGGCTGATTATTCCGCTCTACCTGGGCAACGATCTTTACGGGATGGCACTGGTGGGCACGCCCTACGCCCGGGTTGCTCTTAACTGGGAGAACTTCGACCTGATCAAGGTGGTCGCCCGCCAGACCTGCAACCTGCTTGCCCAGGCCGACGCACAAAACCGCCTCTCCAGAGCCATGCAGTTTGAGGCGGTGAGCAAGGCTTCGGCCTTTATGGTTCACGACCTCAAAACCGTGATCGCCCAGCTGTCGCTTCTGGTCAAGAACGCGCCAAGACACCGGAATAACCCGGCGTTTATTGACGACATGATCAACACCACCGACCACGCCGTGCGCAAGATGTCCAGATTGGTCGACCACATTCGCAGGCCCGGAACCGATGATGAGGACCAGCTAAAAACGGTGAATCTCACCAACCTGGTCACAGAGCTTGTCGCCCATCATCAACATCAGGCACCTGCCCCGCGACTGGAAGGCGACATTCCGGACGCCGTCATCAAGGCAGATCTCGATCAGCTTCGCAGCGTGCTAGGCCATCTCCTCCAGAATGCCCAGGATGCCACTCCGCCCAATGGCGACATCACGGTTGCACTGAAAATAGCGAAAGGCAACGCTGTCCTGTTTATCCAGGATTCAGGCACAGGCATGAGCCGGGAATTTATTGCCAATCAGCTGTTCAAACCTTTCGAAAGCACCAAGGGGCTGACCGGGATGGGCATCGGAGCCTATCAGGCCCGGGAATACGTCCGGAAAATCGGAGGTAATATTGATGTCACCAGTGAGCCAGGTATCGGATCCTGTTTTTCCGTCCAGATTCCGCTCGCTGATGAAACGGACACGACACAGGATTCAGCAACCTTGGAGCCGGCTCCGGTCACTCATGCCCCGATTCAGGGCGCCAATTAATTGCCGGTTTGGCGTACGAACAAAAACCAGCATTGCAAAGTGTCAAAGTTCGGTTGAGAATCACTAGTGTGAGTCAATGATGTGGAAGTATCTCTAAAAGGACTTGTAGACGTTGTGACCAGAAGACTCTTGATTGTCGAAGACGATCCCGGCCTCCAGAGCCAGATGCGCTGGTGTTTCAGTGAAGACCTTGAGGTTTCCCTGGCATCAGACCGGGAATCCGCACTCGCCTGTCTCCGGCGGGATGAACCGGAGGTGATCACCCTGGATCTCGGCCTTCCACCGGATCCTGGTGGCGCTACCGAAGGCTTCAAGCTGCTGGAAGACATTCTCCAGTTGTCCCCAATGACCAAGGTGATTGTGGTTACCGGCCGTGAAGACAAAGAAAACGCCGTGAAAGCCATCGGCATGGGCGCCAGCGACTTCTACCAGAAGCCCCTCGATGCCGAAATCCTGACCTTTGTGGTGAACCGCGCATTCCGGCTCGCGGAACTTGAGCGGGACAACCGCGAACTCACGAGCCATCGAAACGGTACCAGCATCAAAGGCATCGTTGCCGCCAGCCCACAGATGCTCACGGTTTGCAGAACCCTGGAAAAAGTCGCTCCCACCGATGTAACCACTCTGATTACCGGGGAAACCGGAACCGGCAAGGAGCTGTTGGCAAGGGCCCTTCACGATCTCAGCCACCGGGCAGACAAACCCTTCGCGGCCATCAACTGCGCCGCGATTCCTGAAAACCTCCTGGAGAGCGAACTGTTCGGGTTTGAAAAAGGCTCTTTCACCGGTGCCACCCAAAGCAAAAAAGGCAAGATTGAAAGCGCCAACGGCGGCACCCTGTTTCTGGACGAGATCGGCGACATGCCCATGGCTCTGCAGGCAAAACTTTTACGGTTTCTGCAGGAGCGCGTGATCGACCGTGTCGGATCGGTAAACCCGATATCGGTTGATGTGCGTGTGGTATGTGCCACTCACAGAGACGTGCAGGAACTTATCGCCCAGGGCACTTTCCGTGAGGATCTCTACTACCGCATCAGCGAAATTACGCTGGATGTGCCAGCCCTGCGGGACCGGGAAGGAGATGCCATTGTGATCGCACAGTCGCTATTGCAGTCTCTGGGCAAACAGATGGACCGCCCCAACCTCGCGTTTACCGAAGATGCCATCAAGGCCATCAAGAGCTATCGCTGGCCCGGCAACGTGCGGGAAATGATCAACAAAGTGAAGCGGGCCACCATTATGGCCGATGGCAAACGCGTCACGGCCGCCGACCTGCAGCTGAGCTGCGATGAGGCAGGCCCCGAAAGCCAGCTCAACCTGCGGCAAGTGCGGGAAAATGCAGAGAGGGCCGCCATTGTACAAGCGCTCCAGTCCTGCGGATTCAATATGGCGCAGGCGTCTCGCCTGCTCGGCGTTACCCGGCCAACACTTTATAACCTTACAGACAAGTACCGGATAAAAACGTCCTCTGAATCATCAAGTGCCTGAGTTACAGGCAGGGAATCCAAAACAAGACCCAAAAGGGAAAAGGAACAGGGCCATGAAATCAGTGTCAGCAGTACGTGCCACCCTTCTTTCAGTTGCCATTTCGCTGGCTCTCGTCGGCTGTGGCGAAGACACCCCTGAAATGACCCAGGAAGAAATCAAGTACATCAGCCACCTGGATCAGTCACGCTTCTTCCAGCGCCAGGGTGAGCTCAAGGCCAGTACGCTGGAGGCACGCAGCGCGATTGAATTGCAGCCGGATCGCATTGAGCCATACCTGCTCATCATAAATAACCTGCTCACCGCCGGTGATGCACTTAATGCCGAGCGGCAGCTTGACCAGCTTTTATCAAACATTGGCGAACAGTCCATAAGCCAGCAGTATCTCAATGATGCTGCCCTGATCCGCGCCAAAGCAAAGCTGATGCAGAATAAGTACGACGAAGCCCTAGGCGCCCTTGAAGATTTGAAAGAGCCTGACCGGGTTCAGCAACTGAAAGGCGCTCTGCTCAAAGGGGATATACATTTAGCGGCGGGGCGTATTGCAGATGCAAAAGAAGCGTATTCCCGTGCCCGAGAAATAGACCCGGGCGAAGCCGGGCCTCTGATCGGGCTATCGAAAGTGGCATACAGCCAAAATAATCCCGACGAAGGTGACGAATACATCGCCCAAGCGGAAGAGTTAAACCCGGACAATGCAGAGCTTTGGCTCTGGAAAGCCAGACTTGCCCAAAATGCCGGTGAATGGGTTAAAGCCGAGGAAGCTTATGTCAACGCTCTGGAAACCATTGGCCAGTATGATGTGATGACATATCAGAAGTTTGAAACCATGTCTGCGCTGATTACCGTCTTGCGGGAGCAGGGCAAAGCCTCTGAAGCCTTTGTTTACGAGGAAATTCTTGCCAAGTCACTCCCTGGCACCATCAGGAGCAACCTGATAGCAGCACAGGAGGCCTTCAATAACGGCGAGCTGAATAACGCGGCACGCTACCTTGAGGAAGTTTTGGCGCAGGCCCCCAGTCAACAACAAGCCGCACTGATGCTGGGCATTATCCGTTATCGTCAGGGGCGCCCGGAAGAAGCAGAGTCCCTGCTAGCGCCTGTAGCTCAAATGGAAGACTCCGAGCAGGCACGGAAACTGCTGGCGGCCACCCGCCTCCAGATGCGCAACCCAGAAGGCGCGAAGGAAGTTCTCGACAACATGGAAGGCCAGGATTCTGACCCGGAAATCCTGGCGCTGGTGGGCATAGCCTCACTCGTCAGCGGCGATAAGGAGAGTGGCGAGCAATTCATCGAAAAATCTCTGGATCTTGCCCCAGACAACAACAGCCTGCGACTGCGGTATGCGACCTATCTCGTACGCACAGGTCGAACCGACCGAGCCGTAGAACAGGCCAACCGGGTACTTGAAAATAATCCGGAATCGGAGCAGGCAAGATTGCTGAAAGTCCAAGCTCACGTCTCCTCCAACAACAATGATGCAGCGATAGCTGCGGCATCAGAGTGGGTAGAAGCCCAACCCAAAAGTGCATCCGCGCTAGTTACGCGGGGAAATGTTGCAGCCAACGCTGAAAATATCGAAGAAGCAAAACAGTATTATCAACGTGCCGTAGAAGCGGAACCCGAAAACCCTGCCGGGCTGAATGCGCTTGGCAATCTCGCACGGCTACGCGCGGAAACGGAACAAGCAAAAGACTACTACCGCCAGGCCATTGAACTGGCCCCTGACAATAGCCAGGCACTGCAGGGTATCTCTTCAGTAATGCCTCGCGAAGAACTGACAGCACTGATGGAGCAGATCAAAGAGCAAAACCCCGATGCCTATGGCCCGCGGCTAATATTACTGGAATCGGCGTTAATCAATGGCAACGGCCAGCGGGCCGATGATCTGACGGCAAGCCTTCTGGAACGTGAAGACGAGTCACGCCCCGCCCCAGCTGAATCAGTGGTCGCCTCGGTCTATCACGGGATTGCCAGTCAGTTGGCTCAGAAAGAAAAGCTAGACCAGGCATCGGATGTGTTACGTCGTGGCCGCATACTCTTCCCGGGAAATGAGGAAATCGGCATTCAGGCGGCAGCTATCCAGTTCCTTGAAGGCAACCCCGCAGACGCCCGGGACATTCTTAGAGACATCAAACAGCAACACCCCGAGTCGGCAGCCCCCTTCCTCCTCGAAGCCCGCTACTTTGAGAGACAGGAAGAATATAGGGAGGCCGCCGAGCTCTATCAGCTTGCCCTGGAGCTGGAACAAACCGCCAAAGTGGAAGTCGCCCACGCAAAGGCCCTCGCTCGGTCGGGACAACACAGCAAAGCAGCCGAATCCCTCGAAAATGCGCGTCAGGCTTTTCCGCGTAGCCCTCAGATTCTTATGAATCTGGCGATGCTTCATCAGCAAAACGAGGCCCCGGAAAAAGCGATACCACCTTATGAAGAACTACTTCAATTAACCCCCCGGAATGTCGTCGCTCTCAACAATCTGGCATGGCTCTACCACGAGAAAGGAGATGACCGTGCCATTGAGCTGGCCAGGCAAGCATACGAACTGAACTCCGACAACGCGGCCATTGCTGATACCTATGGCTGGATATTATTCAAGGCCGGACAAATGGCGCAAAGCCTTCCGGTTCTGGAAAAAGCTCACAAACTGCAACCAGATTCCGAGGAAATCGCCTTACACCTGGCCGAAGCCTACCGAGCCAGTGGCCGTAATGCGGACGCTAAACGGGTGCTGGAAAAGATTGGTGACCAAGGTTAATTCAGGATAAAAAATTTATGAGCATAAATATCGCCAGTCCATACCAAAACGTTCCTAGCGGTCGGTGGCAACCTTCAGGTTTCGCAACGATACTCTTCACATTGAATGGTTGCGAAAGGATCGCGCGGCATGGCTATGGAACGACAGCTTGGGCTGGTGGGTATCATTCTCCTACTCGGTGGATGTCAAAGCTGGACGATCAGCGACGTTGAATCGTTGCCGCCTACCGCTTCTTTGCCTGAGGCGAGTGAGCCGGGAAAGGTAGACCTGCGTTACTACGACAATATTCCAGGTCGAGCAATCACAGACCTTCTTGAGAGTCCAAAGTATCCGGGCGTACCTGACGAAATCATTGAGATCACCTCCCTTGAAGTAACCGAAAACCGCGGGGACAACTATGGGGCGCTGGCACGGGGATATATCGTGCCTCCCACGAGTGGTGAATATACCTTCTTCATCAGCGGCGACGATGAAACTCAGCTATGGCTCTCGTCCGACAGAAATCCGAACAACTCGTCGCTAGTCGCTACAGTCACTGGTTGGACTGGCCGCAAGCAATACGCCAAATACAGCTCTCAAACCTCGCCAATCCAGTTCCTTACGGCGGGTAGCCACTACTATTTTGAAGTGCGGCTCAAGGAAGCAAGTGGCGCAGACCATTTCAGCGTGGCGTGGCAAGGACCCGGAATCAGCCAACAAGTCATTGCCGGTAACTACCTTTATTCTTGGGGAGAATTGCCGTATGACGGTGAATTCAGCGCCGCCGAGTCGTACTCACTCGGGTATCGTGTTGGGTTTCTTGACGGAAAAGAAGCACTGCTTTTCAACCCTGAATTTCCAATGCAGGACGACGATCAGGACGGCATCTACGACAACTGGGAGGTAGTCCACGGCCTCAACCCTGCCAACGCTGCCGACGCCCTCTCGGACCCCGACAATGACCTCATCGTTGCCGCCGATGAATTCCTGATTGGCACCGAAGAAAACAACGAAGACACCGATGGAGATGGTATACCCGATGGCATTGAGTATGCCGCGGGTTTAACCCCCCGGAATCCAGAAGACGCCAAGGGAGACCTTGACGATGACGGTTTCACTAATCTGGAAGAACACCTTGCCGGTACCGCTCTAAACGATGCTCAAGACGTGCCGGAATCTGATCCGGTTTACGTAGCCGGCTTTGTTGGCCAATATTATCTGGGAATGGATTTTGAGCAATTCGTGACTGCCCGCCGGGACCCCACCATTGACTTCAACTGGGGCAGTGGATCGCCAATGGGGTCAATACCCGGGAATAATTTCAGTGTGAGATGGGTTGGGGAATTTACAGCCCCTCATGACAGCGGAAGCCGCGAATACCGCTTCACCGTTCGTACCGACGATGGCAACAGGCTTTATCTCAATGCCAATCGGGTAATCAACGACTGGAGCGATCATGCCCCCGAGAGCTTCATCTACACGACATCGTTCCAGCCCGGCGAATCCGCAACTGTCACCTTAGAGTTCTACGAAAACGGGGGCGGAGCAGTGGCCGAACTCTCCATACAAGACCTCTCAAACAACGAACCGATTTCCGTTGTTGAGACAGTCAAGGTACCAAGCCTGGATCACAGCCACTCCCAAGATACAGACGCAGACGGCATGCCCGACACCTGGGAACTCAGGCATGGCCTGAACCCATGGTTCGGCAATGCCTCTGAAATATCCAATAACAGTGGTGTCTCGAACATCGACGCGTATACAAGTGGCCTGAATCCTTGGACACTTCAGCCCGAAATAGCCGCTGGAAGCAGCCCGGAAAACACAATACCAGAAACCAGTGAACCACAGCCCTCGGAAGCAGGCTCCGTTACCCTCTCCTGGACAGCGCCCGGTACACGAATGGACGGCACATCGATCGCACTCAGCGAAATAGATTATTATGAGATCAAATACGGGCAGGACCCCGAGAAACTGACTGAAACCCAGCGAGTGGATGGCGCAGAAACATCGTATCGAATTGAAAACCTAAGCCCTGGCACCTGGTATTTTACGATCAGAGTTTTTGACACCACAGGCCTGGCAAGCCCTCCCTCAGAGCAAGTTTCCCATCAGGTGGAGTAGCCTTCTACCCGCATCCTGATGGCCTTTATTTGATAGCTCCCTCAAAGGCCGTCAAGATATTTCAAAGCTCGATCTTGAATATCTGGAGCCAGAGCTTCCAGTCTCTGCTCGCCATTACATTCCTCACATTTAAAACCAATTACCAGTAACGATGCATCCGTTCGGGCATTGAGCAAACCGGGTAACTGAGCAAGTTTTGCCTGCAACTCATTGGTTTCCCAGCGACCCTCAATATAATAGCCATAAGCAAGATGGATCACTTCATCCGAGCGCCGGAATCGAACAGTCAGACCTGCCATGGGCAGGTTTCCATCAGACTCAACCGTAAAGGTTCGCTCGAGCAGTTGGGCTGATGAATCGTACAAGCGGTTACGATAGTAAACAACTTCCGAGCCGGGACGTTGAAAGTCATAGGTATAGAGCCCAACAAATAAATGCTCATCGGCCCCTCCTTTCCCATCAAGCCCCTTACGATTCACAAAGGTTCTTTCTACTTGCCAGTCCGGGCCCACCATACTCGGTTTCCAACTGACAAGCGTTTGCTCAAACAAAGGTAACCAACTTTCGGAATCAACCAGCGCAACATTATGCTGGCGAGAAGCCGATGTTTCAGAGCCGGTGGCGGGTTGGATCCCCCGCCAGGAAACCAACCCCATTGCCAGCAAAGGCAAAACAACGGCAAAAATACCGGCTACCGGCTTATTTCCCCACCCAACGTTAGCGGAAGCTTCACTGGTAACCCTTTTTTCGAGGCCTGCCTCTTTATTTTCCCGCAACTCCAGCCGACGTGCGACAAAAAACAGTGGTATCAGGGTTGCTGCGAATACCCACCAGCCAAACATGTCGTGATCATTGATCAACGACGAGGTCATATTGGACTCATAGCCGATGTAAATAATGATAAAAACACGAAGCCAGTTAGCGACCATCGCAAGCAGCACCGCTGCCAAAAACAGCAAAATGCGGCTCTTTAACCGTTGGAAATTGAGTTCCCCGTAAAGCACGGCCAGTGTCATCCCAACCAGCAGATAGCGTAACCCCGAGCACCCATGGGCAATCTCGAACGCACCAATACCCGGAAAGTAAACAAACACGCCCTCGACAACAAACTCGATATCAAACCAGGAAAGCATGAACTGATTGAAGGCCACAGTTATCAGCTGCAGAGGCCAGGAAAGGTATTCCCAAAAAGGCAAGGTAAAAACCATCAAACCAACGGGTACAAAAAACGGGAGTGTCTGTCGCCAACCCCAGATAACCAGCAAGCCTCCGATCAGAATAGGGATTAACGCAAGTTGCTCAAAAGTCCCAACCATAAGAACGCTGCCGGCCACATAAACCAGCGCCGCGCTAACGAGAGGCAAAAGCCAGAGCCCGTAAAAACCAGCGCGCGGCCGCTCACGCCTCCAGGTGGCTACGCTCAGAAACAGGCTAACTGCCAGTATCAGGAAACCGTGGGAATAGGATTCATCGAACTTTAGCCAACGGTCGGCGAGCGATAGCCATGTAGGCCAGGTAGCGAAAACAAAAAAGATCAGAAACAGCGAAGGTGGAAACCAGCTCGAACCGGCCAAAGTGCGGATACGTTCCATGTGTTCAGTTCTCAGCTCGCGATGAATAATCGTCTTCGAAATGTACCCTTTTTGAAAAGGATTCGCACCACTCTAGCATCCGATTATGAATGCACCATACCCATACTCCCTCACGATTACAGCCATACAGTGTCGAGTTATTTTACACCCTTACAGCCTTCAGGTTTATTTTTCTCTCCTAAAGTCTCCTAACAACCTGTTATTAAACCATTTACAGAATTTGGCCACAGTCTTGCTGCATGTAACCCCGGAGTTACAAATCGAGTTTCAGAACGGATCCAGCGGAACATTATCCGATGCAGAGGCTGGTTTTAAGACCAAAGGAAAATAAAATGCGCAAACTTATACCAACACTGATTGCTGCCACTATCGGCCTTGGCTCAATCAGCAGTACCCAAGCCGTTATGATCACCGTGAATGCCGCAGGTGTTTACAACAGCACAGTGCCCGGAGCCTCTATTCTCGACTTCACTGGCGCACCATCGTGTGGCGGGTACGCCTCATGTAGTGGCGACTTCAGTGTAGTCAGTGGCTCATCTGGTGGCCAATATGCTGCGCCCGCAATGCCCGGACAAGGCGACGGTGGCGAATTCCTGACCGTCCCTGATGCTCTCAATTCCGGAAGTGCCACCTTTGGTTTCGGAACCACCGCAAACTACTTTGGTATGTTTTGGGGATCTATCGACGATTACAACACCATCGAATTTTTGCTCGGTGCGGACGTAATCGAATCGGTAAAGGGCACAAGGCTTCAAACCGAAGACCCCGATATTCTGGTTGTGGGAAATCAAACCAGTGTGGATGATAACCGGTTTGTCGAATTCTTCTTCGGCAGTCAGCTTATTGATGGTATTCGGTTGATCAGCACCCAGAACGCCTTCGAGACCGACAACCATGCCTTTGCCAAGATACCCGAACCTGGAACGCTGGCACTCCTGGGGCTCGGCCTTGCCGGCTTGGGCATCGCTCGCCGCCGCAAAGCAGGCTGATTAAACTTTCGCAGATTGAAGGGCCAGCTTAGGAGCTGGCCCTTCATGCAACTCGTAACAAAGAGCCAGACCAAATCAACGAACTTACGCCAGCTGAGTAAGGACGCGAGAAGTCACTGAAATGTCGCCAACCTGCACATCCTCATGCGTGGGAAGCGTAATAAGGCACTCAGCAAAGGTGCAGGCCCTTGGAAACGTAGTAGCTTCGTCAGGCACGATGGCGGAAACCCCTTCTATATCAGGCAACGCCCGCCCGTAAAAAGCACTGGCACCAATGCCTCGCCGGTTGAGCTCAGTCAGCGCCACGTCTCGAATCTGACGAGAAGGCGCAAGCAGCGGGTATCGCAACAAACTCCATGGTGAAGAAACAAGGTCTCTAATTGGCGCTTCCCTAAAACAGACCTCCGGCAATAGCGTCCAGCCTTTTTCACTAAGTTCCGCCAGTGCTTCCGAATAAACCGCCCCGCTATCCTTGCGCTGATTAAAACCTTCGACACCCGCCTCCAACAATCCATCGACAGGCAACTGACGGCAAACCCTTTCCAATGGGTGGTAAACCGTGGAGCCTATACGCAGAAAAGGCATTCGCTCCACCAGGCCATACAATGGACGTGTTAATAGCAGATTAAACAGCCAGCGCCGAAGCTGCCAAGCGGGGCCCCCTGAAACCGCCGTTGCCGCCAAAGCCGCTAAATCACTTGCAGACTCCGCCATGTGATTCTTGCGAATTAAAAGTGCGCCGCCGCCCATCAGATTTATAGGTTTGCCCCGACCAAAACTCAAAACCACATAATCTGCCAGGCCATTACCTGATGAAAAAGGCGGGAACACCTGAGCAGAGTCCTCAATGAGCATGGCACCGGCGTCATCAGCAAGTCGCCTCAAAGCACCCAAACGCTCCGGAATGCCCAGAAAACCCACTGAAACAATGCCCACTGTGTTGTCGGTTATTGCGGCTTTTACAGCCTCCAGATCCATCCAGGGACGGTCCTCCACCAGGTCTACCAAAACAGGGCGAGCACCCTGGGCCACTACAGCAGCAATCAGATCCGGACAACCGTAGGCAGGGAGAATCACTTCCGGGTCTTGTTCGACGACTTTGCACCCGAGTGATAACTTCACCGCCAGAGAAAGCGCCGCGGTACCACTATTGACAAAGGCCGGATCATAATGGCCTGCCCAGGGGGCAGGTAACTCACCGGAAGCAGTCTTTGGCAGCGGTACCCGGCTTCCCACTGGTCGCAGCTTGGATAAACTCATCAGCAAGCCCCAACTAAAGCACTATCGCTGGGAGGGCGCCCAGACAGTCATCCGGCGCCCTCCCAGAAACTGCAAAGTGGCGTGGGCAATGGCGTAGTTCACCTGCACGAAGAAATAAGGAATGCGGATATAACTTTTTACCCGAAGCGACGGCGAGAAATGAGCAACCAAAACAATGCCGTAAAAAACAATCTGCAGCACCAATGCCAGGCCGTAGATCCAGCCACTGCCTGCCAGTGTAATTGAAAGCACCAGGACGAGGAGCAAAAACCAGGGTACTGCCCAGCGCATAAGTTTGTGGCTGAATACCTGCCAGGCAAAGAGCCCGAACCTGAACGGATTGAGCACTTCCGGATGCCTGGCCAGTGCCGTCCAGCCCCGAATCACCGTCCGCAGTTTGCGTTGATACTCCTTATCGGGGTTTGCGACATCCTGGTAGTGACCCAACACATCAGGGGCGGAAACCGCAACATAGCCGTTCAATGCGCAATTCAGCGCCGTATTGAAATCACTGGGAGCGTGAATATCCCAGCGTTGACACAATTCATGCCGCACGGCAAAAAACGATCCGCTAAGACCAACCAGACCACCCCGGAGCGACTCCAGTTTGCGCAGCCACATTTCGTATTTCACATAGGCGCCCTCCCCCACAACCGCTCCATCGCGGCTGACAAAGACATCCTCACTAGAAACGGCGCCCACCTTGGGGTTGTCAAAGTAGCGGGCGAGGGCGTGAAGTGCGTCCGGCGGAATGCTAGTGGCTACATCCGAAAACACAATAATGTCGCCTTTGGCCATGGTAATGGCATCTTTCTGGGCATTTTCCTTACCCAATCGCTCGTCAGTTCTGGAAAGTAGAATACCCCGATCCTCATATTCGCGGACAATGTCATCGGTCTCATCCTCAGAACAGTCAGACGCCACGATGATTTCCAGGCTCGGATAGTGCAACTCGAGAGTGTTTTCAAGTTTCCGCCGGATGCGCCCGGCTTCATTATGAGCCGTGATAATCAGCGAAATGCTGGGTGTGATGGTCCCGGAATCCCGCGCTGATGACATAGCCACCGGTACGGGCAAGGCTCTTTTGGCTGGCAGCGCCATAAGTAACAAAGGATATAAAAAATAGCTATACAATGATCCCAAAACCGCAATCCAGAACACTGCTTCCAACATCCGAATCATCCCTATATCGGTCAAAAACAAGCCACAATACTAACACAATGGGTGTTATTGAAATCGGCCGCCAATCGTTGCCAGCGCAAATGCCATGTATAATGACAGAGTGATCAGTACATGGCACGATGGGCGCTCGGAAGATGGGCCTTCGGTGATGAGCGCATTAGTATCAAGGAGGATTGGCGATTATGCAGATCGTTAGACGCAGTTTAAAGCATATTCGCGATAGCCTGTTCGCTACCAACGCATTTCTGAAAATAAAGCTCAAAAGTTCTTCGTCCCTGGTGATATTGACTTACCATCGCATCCTGCCAAGTCAGTCGCCTCTTCGGCAGACCGAACAACCTGGCATGATAGCCACACCCGAAGCGCTGGATATGCATATCCGCCTGTTAAAACGCCTCGGAGGCGAGTTCATTGCACTGGATACCTGGCTCAATGCCCAGCGCCAGGGCCGGGCATTGCCGCGGTTGGCGGTCGCCGTCACCTTCGACGATGGATGGCAGGATAACTACGAACACGCCTTCCCTGTTCTTAAAAAGCACAATGTGCCCGCCACCATATTTCTCGTTACCCGACGTATTGATTCGCCCTGGCAATTCTGGCCTGAACAAGTGCTGGACTTACTGATCAATCATCCCGACCTCCTCGACCACGCGGCACTGAATTGGTTGCGCCCTTACCTGCCGGATCATCTGAAACTCCCCAACCGTTCATCCCCCTGGACTATTCTCCAGGCGGACTCGGTTATAAACCGCCTGAAGGCGCTTGATGATCACACTATCGAGACCAATCTTGAAGTCGCTCGAAAAGCAATCCCCCAGCTCAGCCAGGGTAACCTCAAGGCGCGGCCACTTCTTGATAAACAAGAGCTGGACACCATGCTCCAGAGTGGAATGGTTACTTTTGGGGCCCACACTCGCCACCATTATCGCCTCAATCACCTAGCAGACCCTGCGGATCTTGAAACCGAAATTGCTGGCAGCTGCACTGATCTGGAAGAGCTCGGTCTCAACCCTGTAAGAATTTTCTGCTATCCGAATGGAGATATAACCAGCAAAGGCGAACAACTAGTGAGAAGGCATTTTGCCGGCGCATGCACCACTCAAACGGGCTGGAATAATAGCTCTTCGAGTCCTTTTGGGCTTCGACGCTTCAACTTTCATGACGGGAATGGCAGCACACCTCTGAGCTTTCTGGCAACACTAGGGAGACCGCATCCGTGACAGCCGGAGAGACCACCGAAAAGCTCGTTGTTACTCATGTCATTTCTGGAGACCTTTGGGCTGGGGCAGAAGCGCAGGCCTTTCAACTCATTTCAGCACTTCAGGCCAATAACGCTGTTTTGCCAACCGCGGTTGTATTTAACGAAGGACCGTTGATGCAAAAACTCCAAAGTGCAGGTATTCCTGTAACCCTTGCCAACGAAACCACCGAACCGCTCTGGCGCTTGGTCTACCACCTTTATCAACATTTCAGGGATCACAAAACTAAGATTGTGCATACCCATGGATTCAAGGAGAACGTCCTCGGCACCCTTGCCCAAAAACTCAGTCGGGTACCAAAGTCGGTACGCACCACCCACGGCAATCCAGAGTATCAGCTGAGTTGGCGAAACCCTGGAAAAAAACTCATCAGTCTGCTTGACCAATTGACAGCTCGTTACGGACAGGATGCCGTCGTTGCCGTCTCCGGCCAGTTAGAACGAGATTTGACGAAAATTTACCGCGACAAGACTGTAAAAATTCTGAACTTTATCGAAATTCCCGATGAGGCAGAAAAAAACGTATCGCGTGGTGCAAATGCTAATTGCCGGGGTTACATTCAGGCAGATTTCAAGGTTGGCTTGATTGGAAGATTGGTTCCAGTAAAAAGAGTTGATCTGTTTATCGACTCGATCAAAGAACTCAACGACCAACTTCCCGGGCAAATCAAAGGCATCATCATCGGTGACGGACCACTAATGGAAAGCCTTAAAACCTACGCAAATCAACAAGGCCTTGCGCACTTAATTGAATTTAAAGGATTCGTGGCAGATCCTACCGCGGAAATAGAGCAGATGGATTTGTTAATGATGCCCTCTGACCACGAGGGCATCCCAATGGTTCTGTTAGAAGCACTTCTCGCCCGGGTACCCATCGTGGCCCATAACGTTGGTGGTATTCCCGAGATTCTCGATAACGGACGCTGCGGAATCCTCGTAGATGACCATACTCCCTCCGGCTATGCAAAACAAAGCGCCAATCTTTTACAAGACCCCGAGTTGATGGCAGACTTTGTCCGCGCAGGCCGAGCGCATCTTGCTCAGAACTTCAACAAGACCACGAATTCTTTGCGGTATGAGGCACTCTATAAAACAATTTATTATGAGCCACGTCATCCTCTCGGTTCGCCCCCTAATGCAAATGCGTGAATTTATAAAATGTACGCACCGCCTCGTATCCGTTGAATCATAAATCCGTATAAAAACCCAGAGATCATGTATGTACATACTATCTGTGATTAAAACAATACTGAGCGTACTCGACAAAAAGACTAGAAAACAATATATAGCCTTACAGTTCGTATTTTTTCTGGCTGCGTTCTTTCAAGTGGTCGGAATTGCCAGTATTGGGCCGTTTATATCAATACTCTCTAATCCAGAGATAATTCACACTAATGAAATTCTCTCATTTCTTTACCAGAAATTGGGCTTCAAGTCCGATCTTCAGTTCATTATCGGAGCGGCCGCGGGCTCTCTCGCCCTCATTCTTCTATCCAACGCCGTTGCAGGCATAACCATCTGGCTAACCTATAGATTCTCCGTTTCCCTCGGCAGCAGCCTACAACAGAAAATCTACCGGGGCTTTCTATTTAAAGACTACCTCTTCCATAAAACCGAAAACTACAACAAAAAGATTGCGGTAGTGGCTGCACAAGTTCCAAGATTCGTTTACATGGTCTTCCAACCTTTTCTATTGTTAACCAGCCAACTCTTTATAGTGCTGCTCATCCTGACAGGCTTGTTGGTTCTCGACCCGTTATTAGCTTTCATTGCAGGAACCATCATCGGTGGTTCCTACCTCACAACCTACATAGTATTAAGACATAAGCTGGCCCACCATGGGGCCGTCATTTCTGAGAAAAACAATCGAATCCAAAGCATTCTTTCTGAATCGTTCATTGGAATTAAAGATGTGAAACTCGATTCCCTGGAAAACCGTTACATTCACCGATTCAATACAATTAATGTGAAAGGATTGAAATCACAAGCTTTTATCGCCTTATCTGGCGAGCTTCCAAAATTCATAATCGAATCGATTTCATTCGGCGCAATTCTAATATTGGCTCTGGTGCTACTAACAACCCAGGATGACATCCGTTCAGTTGTTCCGATTCTCAGCATCTATGCCCTAGCCGGATACAAGCTGTTACCAACAATGCAACAAATCTACAAGTCCCTCTCAAGCCTGAGTGGACACGGATCCGTAGCGAAAGTCATTAGCAGCCGACTGAAGCAGGCTTCCAGCGTACCAACAGAACGTCCCGAAAAACTGAAACCAATGACAGTCCACCAGGTTAGCCTGTCCGACGCCGAATTCACTTACGGGGCCGATGGAAAACCTGCAGTGCAGAACGTTTCATTGACTTTGAAACGGGGTGAAATCTATTCATTGGTTGGGCATTCCGGGTCCGGCAAGTCAACCCTTGCAGATATCATACTCGGGCTTTTGAGACTCCAGTCCGGAGAGCTCGTCGTAAACAACGAACCACTGACCGACGAGAACTTATCAGCTTTTCGAAAGAAGGTTGGGTATGTTGCTCAGACCATTTTCATCCTTGATGATAACGTGATCAATAACGTCGCCTTCGGTGTGCCTGAAGAGCAAATTGATATGGATCGGGTCAGACACGCCCTTCACCTAGCAAACGCTGACGAGTTTGTTGATAGCCTCCCAAATGGAGTTCACTCGAATCTTGGACAAGATGGGAAATTATTAAGCGGTGGTCAGCGCCAGCGAATCGGCATTGCTAGAGCCCTCTACAAGAAGACCGACCTTCTCGTTCTTGATGAACCGACCAGTGCTCTGGATATGGAATCCGAATACAAATTGATGAAAACTCTGAACTCGTTGAAAGAGGACCTTATTATACTGGTCATCTCGCACCGTCCAGCTTCGATCAAAATGTCAGACAAAATCATACTCATGGCGGAAGGTCAACTGGAAGGCATGGGCACCTATGAGGATCTAACTGCGAAGAATCCGGGGTTCAGAGACATGATGGCACGTTCCATAGAGGAGCCGGCATAATCGATGCACAAACGCCTGCCAACAAACCCTATTGGCGGAATAATAGTAGTCAGAAACGTAACTTACGGCCTGTCTAGATGAATATGCGACGTTTGGCACAAACGGTCAATGTAATCCTTTCTCTGGAGAGAGATCATTCCGAATTTCTGTAATTGGTTTCTCACGCGCCTGGATGCCAACAAAGGGGAATGAACCTGTATTAAATCAGGGTGTGGCAAATCACCGTTACCTTCAATGACCATTGGCCCTGTTGGAGAAACGTAAATATCCCAGCCCGCATAATTCAGATCCCCAAAATAGCGAGCTAGATCAAGAGCCAATTTTTTACTCTCTTCCCAAAAAGGTACCTGGACGCCGGATAGTTTAACCCCGGTCACAGGATGATATTCATGGAAAATAGTTGAATGGAAACCCGGATTAGAAAGCCCTGAACGCAGAATTCCTGTTTCCATATCAATACCACAGGATATGCCACCCTTACTAAAATTATCAATTGGGTTTTTGATGCTGCCACCAAAACGATGCGCTGCCCCAACAATAAATGGCTCACCGAACTCATCTTTTAGCGTGAAAACACGAATTGTATTGATTGAATGGGGAAAAATATCGGAGGAGTAAGTGTGAGGTTCACCACAATCTTCTATTGTATAGGAGCCAGTTTCTGGGACCTGTTTACGACTTGATGCCAAGATACAACCATCGCCAGCCCAGCCAGAAACAGGCTTAAGGAAGACTCGCTCCTTTGCCTTAAATATTGCATCAAGCGTGTTGAACTCTGAAAACGATCGGTACTGTCCATTTGCCACCACACCAACGACGCCCGGAGTCCTGTCGAAAACCGGCGAATGTCGCAGCATCAATTGGAAAAAAACTTTGTTTTTCAGGTTTTCCTTCGCTGTGCTTGGATTGAGTGCCCTGAAGCCAAACTCTATTTCCCAGTCGGTAATTAAAAACTCCTTGGGGAACTTATCGAAGGGGTAAAAGTACCGCCGCTTGGAGAAAAAGCCTTGCCGTAACATTGCAAAGTCACGATCTATGCCAAAGCTTTTATCTACGCGAAGAAAACTTCTTATCTTTCTCACTCCACCCAAGAACCCCATAAATTACCCCCACCCTCAAACAATAGATTCGTTCAACAAGATCCAACAGACAGCGCCAATTAACCACCAATGTAGGTTTCCAATAAAGTCCCATTTTGAAATTACTATCACATCTTTTAAAATTAACAAAAAACTCGACCTTTTAGTAATTTTAAATGTGTAGAAGCGGTGAGCACTTCCCTTACCCAGAACTTTATTCAACACCGATAAAAAGGTAGCGAATCAAGCAAAACCGAGCCACAGAAATATTACCCCCCGGAAACAGATACCTCTATAGTAAGACAGATTTCATTGATGCCTTAATCCTTTTTAGCCAATAAAAAAACCTAATCTTAAATATTACATCTAACGGCAAGCGTATAGATCGTCTATTTATCAAACTCCTGATATCCTTTGCGAAGGAATCATTGCTTGAAAGAAGTTTAACTAACATAGTATTTTTAACTCTATAATATCTCTCCAAATCAAACACTCTCGAAAATTTATCCACACACCCCAACATGTCAATAACCAACAAAGTTCTTACGCACTTCTGGCAAACTGAACAGTTGCCATCCGCGTGCTTGTGATCGACACAAACAAAAAGGTTTTCCTGAACAACCTCATAATCTAACAAAGATTCAATTTTCTCCGACCGGCTATACCTGGCACCCTCGGATCGGATATCTATGCTCTCGCCGGAAAGCATTGGAAGCGTAATGGGGTCAACCTTCCCGATGGATTCAGAGGGCTCAACTTTAACCTCGGAGTATGTTCGGGCAGCCGCATACAGATAAACTGAGATTGAGTTGCTGAGCAGATGCGCAACCGAAGCATTTCGAAAGGAATGAGTTTTAAAGAAGTGCAAATCTGGATAAATGGAATAAAAGTCATCCAAATTCGATTCAACCACTAGCAAAGGTAAGCCAACTGCCTGAGCTGCCCTGGACGAATCTCTAAGCCTTTTCTCAAATAAGGAACGTTCACTAGTTTTACCGTTTGCCCCAACATTGGAAAATATAAGGAAATCTACACTTCTTGAGGCTCGATCATCTCGAAAGTTGAAGTCTCTCAAAATCGAGTAAGAATCCACTCCGCCAGAGAAGCCAGTAGCGGTTAGGCTGGATTGGGAACGGACGTCCCTGGTAAACCCATCCTTAAAGATTATCGGGACAGGCTCATACCCTAACACGAGTTTTACTATGTGTTGAAGATTGCCTCGACAAGACAGTAAAAGCTTTTCAGAGACGGGGCCATTCAATATGATCCGAGACTGGCTCTTCATTGCTGGTAAGATTAAAGCGACCAATGCACAGTCGAGACCATCGGCTATAAAATCTTCATAATCCGAGCTCACGCTAAAACACAGTTCGTCCGGAAAAATCGAGCTTTTCACGGGATAACAGACATTAAGATAATCGCTGTTAGTCCGCTTTAAGTTCGGAATACCTATCTCAATATCCGTATCAAACCTATTATCCTTTTCGTTATCCTGGCTTTTCATGATCAAATCCATTTTCTCACTGTTAGGTGTCACTTTATCCAATCAAAAAACTTAGTGAAAAAATCCCTCTACATAGGAGACACAATAGAGCTTATATACGTTTCAACCTCGGATTTTAGTAAACGAAGCCTTTCATAATTTTTATGGCGTAATATGTTTTGATTTCTTATCAAGTAGGAAATACTTTCCAAAATATCAACAGCGTCCTGATCCGTGTAGACTAGAAACTGCTCAAGTCCATAACTATAAAAAAGATCAATAATCTTTGAGTGACTCCTTGAAACGAGCGCTATCGGCAGCAAACCTGCGGACATTGCTGGAATCAAAACATGCAGCCTATTACTAAGGACTACACTATAGCCTCCGAAAAATCTTTGATAATCTAGATCAACGGCCATTTCGTCAATATATTCGATATCACCATGCATTCTTGAAAATTTATTGGACAGCTCGGAATTAAACTGCCTGTCTTCTATTACATTGGAAAAAAACCTGACACTCCATTTCTCATCAGTGAAAAAATGAAGTACCAAATTCAAGGCCTGCTCCAACGCTGATCGATATGTTGAATCGTACTGATTATCAGGTGTTTCTTGTCGGAGACTAACGGCTATTCTAGAGTCGAATAATTCTTTCATAGAAGGTGAGCGTAAAAATGCCATATCGGGGACCAAATTAACGCAATTTACAACTCCAGACAATAGCTCTAGGCTCTTCTTGTCGCGAACTCCAATTGATGAATAACGTCTCATGCGGCGGTATGGATCAACTCCTGTTCGCTCATCCATTGATATTCCCACTACGTGAAACTTCACGCCAATTAGGCTCCAAACCATGTCTGTTATTTTATCTTTGATTTTCCTAGAAACCTTGGGCTTTAACACCATTTTTGGGCGAAAGCGAGCACCAGGAGAATCGAAGACTAAAACCTCAGATCCCTTTAACCTAAACGCTAAAGCTTTTGCAAAAGCCTGCCTTAACCGTAACGGGCCATTTTCGAAATCATTTGGTGAACTTCCAAAAATATACACCTCATCATGCTTATTAAGCTCTTCTAATAAACAGGAAAAGATCAATTTATCACCGAGATTATCGTCCCGGCTATTAAAGGAGATCAGAATCATAATTTATTCTATTGTCTTAACTTTCGAAAATGTGACGCCGCCTTCTGTTCTTTAAAGCAATTTTTTTATTTTTTCATTAAACAAATAATCTACGAACCCTAAATCCAGGCGATCACATATCCAACGGTATTTTGGGAAGGTCTTTGAGAGATTAGTTCGAAAACTACTTTTAAGCACATTTGCATCCTTGCGAATTTGCTCAATCCTATCCCCATATCGATGTCCGCTAGGTCCAGAATAATGAATAAAATAACTATTAAACCGCGTGGACGTATCCTGGATCGCTCGGGTGTGGTTGAAGCGATGCCCTAGATCATGCACCTCAAATCCGAGAAGATTAGACCTGTGATTAATATACGGCTGGTCATTTAATAAGTTCCTGTGCTGACTTCTAAAGTCTCCTCTTGCCCACTCGGTAAGTCCTGGTGCCTCAGGATTTAGCAATTCCCTATGTAACTTATCAAGGACAAGCATGCCGGCATTAAAATAGACGTTTTTCCAATCTACTTCACCAAGAACTTCTTGAGTCACTTCTTTATCCCGACCACTCTGTGAATATATTTCTTCCGAACTCGCACCAATCTTACCAAGTGGCGTGAGCTCGAAAACAGAGGGCGAATCTGGTGCGACCAATATATCTGTATCGATAAACGCAATTCGATCATATTTTTCGAACAACTCGAATAGCTGAAATCTTTCGTAGGTCGCCAACCCACATCTATCGTACATTTTTCGTTGATCCAAGACGACGAAGTCAGCGCCGCACTTCTCGGCGTAATCCTTTATAAAAGGATGGGTGTAGCTGGCCATCTTCCAAAATTTGTCACCTATAGTTATAGTTGCTATAGCAAGTTTTTTTGGCTCCATTACATACCTCTCCTTTTTTTCATCATGAAAATGTCCGGGAAATCTAACCGTCGCTGAACCCTCTATCCAAAAATGGTAGAGCTTTATGTCATTCTATCTTCTCTAATAGAATTAACAACAACGCTATCGCTAAACAATGTTCTTTTTTTCAGCTCTTTTCTAGGGTGAGCCTGGATCGATCCCGAAATCGGCGTTAATACGGCCAAAGACAACCACAGAGGCATCTTTGCAGCATGGATCACTCCCCCTCCCTTACAAATTTTGGTAATAAAACAAGAAAAGCAAGGCCAGCTGAGGGGTGTTTCTGTGCCAGAAGCATTAGCTTACCCCAAGGAAAGGGCATAAAACCGCATTTACGTTTTCCGGCTCATTGCACAACAACCTGGCACCCAAAAAAGCTCGATGCTGACAAACCGAAAGCAGTAAAACTGAAACCCGATGTTCCCCCGAAAGCCGAGCATCCTCTCAGCAAATAAAACAGCGCTTCGGTTATCGCAACATCTTTTATAGCGAGCCTGCGAAGAACAATAACGGGCTCTAAAGTAGAGGCCCACTCACACGCCAGAATTATTTCGCATGCTCCGAGAAAAAATCCTGAAGTTCAAATTTTTAATTAATAGTGTCACGTCTTTACAGCTTTTCCGATGGAGATAAATATTCACTGATTTTTCTACCAATACGTACCCTAAAATATCTAACGAAGAACCCAATGTATAAACCTGGATAATTACTCAAAAAGGACCACCAGAGATCCGAATATGCAATACTGCGATAATTCCAGGGCTTTTCGCCAGCATAATGTATGATGATTGGGTTGTTTATAACGTCATTGATCTCTTTCTCGGTAAACAATCGTCCTTTACATTCCAAATAAGTGGCATCGGAAATATAGGTAAGTTTACAAAGAGATGGTGGCAGAAAAATAATTTTATTCTTACAGGTTATATTAAGAATATCCTGGTCCTGGTAGACATAGTTTTCTTTGGACATTTCAACCCACCGCTTCCCAAGGCCAGACTGTCGAATAGCTGACAAATTCATAAGCAAAAATCCAGAATTAACGTATCTATCTCTTATATCGCCAAAGTTCCGGTCCCAATATTCAATTTCGTTTATCCTTTTATCATGCACATTGTAATTAGTAATTGATTTCACAGCACCAATAAGATTTTCTTTGATTTTAATACTATATGTATCAAACAAGTCATTCACAAATAGGACATCGACATCGGAGTAAATTACCTTATCTTCGTTTGGTATGAGATCATGGATACAAAGCCTATAATAAGCAGCCGACGAAATCCCTCTAGTTTCATAGCCGCCTTCGATATTTTTTCCTGCACGCACGAAACTTAGATCAGCTGCACACTTTACAATCCGCCTGATCTTTTTCTCATTAGACCTCTTATATTGGGAAGGAACAATGCAGTAAATTATATATTTCGTTGACTGATCTTTGGCCTTTAAAAGCGATGCTATAGCGACAGCCGCTTGGCTGGAATAGTTATCGTCGAAGCAAAAAACTATAGGTACTCTATTCATATCAACTCGTAGCCTAATTATTCAAGTGTTTGAACTCTTTAAAAATTAACCGCTCGGTCATATGGAGTACATTGAATGGTAATTGCCAAAAATTATAAAGATCGTTGCCAAAATAACAGCTTTCAAAACCAGACCTGGACTTCCATCAACCAACAACAACTGACAATGCCCCCCTGAATCGAGCAAGCATGGCTTCCGTCGAAAACTCTTTCTCTACTTGATCACGGCCATTATTGCCTAGCCGCTTTCGATATTCCGGAACCCTTATCAAACCAAGTAGGGCATTAACTGCACTATCCAAGTCTTCTTCACGATAAATAACCGAATCCTGATCATGCTTCAGCGTAGAGCTCACCGAAGGGTTATCCGAAACAACCACGGGCAGTTCGGCTCGCATATATTCCAGTATTGCCAGAGACATCGCCTCACCTTTCGAGGGGTGAAAAGCGATGTCGCATGTCTCAAGTTTCTCCGCGACGTTATTCACTTTGCCTTTAAATTCCACATAAGGCTCGATTTTCAGTTCAGCCGCAAGGATTTTGAACGCCTCCAAATCAGGCCCATCCCCAAAAAGCGCGTAACGAATATTGTCGTACCCTTGTTCAAACACCAGCGTCCTGATTACACGGAGCGCAAAATCGATGCCTTTATAATAAGACGCGCGTCCAACCGTCACAATTCTGACTAAATTGTCGTCAGACTTGTCAGGCAGTTTAAGGTCACCTACCTCAATACCGTTAGTCACGCAATGAACTTTGTCGGCGGGCACACAGTTGACGTCAATCAGTCGTTGTCTGACGTAGGGACTCACGGCAAAGCATGCAGAACATGAAAAGAAAGGCAGGCGGTTCAAAATACACTTTAAAAACCTTTTTACGAAATGCGGACGTGTTCGAATCCCGGGCGTGTGATCATGAACAATGATCTTTTGGACACCACACAAGCGAAAGGCAAGGTAGCGGAGTGAATAGGTCTCCTGATCTGTCAGGTAGACTATTTTTATGGCTTTTTTCCTGAGGTACTTTGCCTGGCGAACTATCGAGCCGAGAGACCTGGATGTGAAATCTTCCTGCTCAACAATACAGTCATGCTCAGTCAAGCATTCGGGTACCTCAGAAACTGTCGGGAATACAACGTAGGTCTGGTGGTTCTTCGTCCGGAAAAAAATCGATAACTCGCACCACAGCCGTTCCATCAGCTTCCAGGCGTAGCCAGTATTAGAATCGAAATTGCCTACAGCCAGCACACCTGGTTTACGCAACATGGCTATCTTCCGAGGGCTTGCTGAACGTCCGCCTAACCAGCCGCTTCCAGTTTTCTTTATAGAGCAAAGACTGAATGATGTTTGAAACGCCAAGCTTTAAGAATCCCTGTTTTAAATAATGCTTTCCAATCGCGAACTGCTTTTGTGAGATGTAGAAATTGCAAAGTGATCGGACATCATTCTTTACATAAAGGTCCCGATACAATTTCATGCTAATCAGGTTAACGTTATTCTTTGTCATAAAATCAGCAGACTTGTTGGAGTCGTGAACACGTACCGTCGCCAGACTCTGGCTTAGATAGGCAAAGGTATATTTTCTGGAAACCTTCAGCACAAAATTGAAATCTTCGGATTTCAATATACCCGGATCCCACCTGAAATGGTCGTGGACGTCACGCCTCACCGCGAAGGTTGATGGGTACAACGGATATCCTTTGAAAAGGAGAGATAACAGATTTTCTCCTTCAATAGAAAAAAGCTTGCCATCGCGCTTTTTTGCCAGGCCATAGATATAAGGAAACATGTCGGAGTTTGACAGGGTATACGGTTCAGGGAGCGTGATGTTGTGCTTGTGGAAATCAGAGAAGAGGAAGGCAATATGCGGGTACGAATCAATTGCGTCTTTATAAATGGCGAGCTTCTCAGGGTGCCACAGATCATCACTATCCAGATAACAGATATACTCGCCATTTGTTAATGAAATGCCATGATTGCGTGCAGCCGCGACACCCGAATTCGATTGCCTGCTGTAGGTAATCCGGTCACTGAACGCACGCATAACCTCTTCGGTATCATCGGTTGAGCCATCATCAACCACAATGATCTCATAGTCAGTAAACGTTTGACCAAGTACAGTATTAACTGCTTCGACAGTCATCGATGACCGATTATAGGAAGGGATTACAACTGAAAAGAAAGGCATATTAATTCCATCTAACTAATTTCGCTCCTTCAGCCCGAACACATCCTCTCGGGAAACCGACTACCAGTTCCTTACTTTAAAAGGTCTAGTCTATACTATTTTTTTCTCCGGCTAAACGCTATCGCTGCCTTCTCCATCAGTCTAATTTCCAACGCGATCACGGCGGGCCTCCAGACCATCTTTTGCGTTTTGCCTCATCCGGGCTAAGCACGCCGGCTCTCGCCCAGTTAAGTTAATGGAGTCCGAAACAGGCACACGATTCAAGCGCTGTACCCAACACCAACGCACCCACTTTTCATCATGGACCGCGATTCCGTTCGATGTTGGACTCAGGGCGCTATCAGGGAGCTGCCGTGTCGGTGGTTTCTCTCAGAACTGGCTGCGTCACGGCCCGCATCCAGGGTGTTGTTGTCACCAATGACTGCGTAGGACTGTATCCAAAGGGATGGAGTCCCTCAGTCAGCCTAGCTGTCTAGTTACGAGTGCACCTCAATCTGACTTATCGGGGTGACATGGGAGCATGTCATACAATGCTATCTTGCAGAAGGTAAAGGCGGGGTTCTGAAGAAACTTCTGTTACGAACAGGGACGGAAAATAACAATTCCACAACCTGATCCATAAAAAATCCATGTTAAACTTTGTAAAATTCAATTTTCACGCGCATAGGCTTAAAGATGGCACGCGCGTGTCGTTGATAGGCGAAAACGAGTTAAAAATGCATGCAAATCTGGGAACACAGTTGCATTTTAACTAGGCACCCATTGGGCTGGTACACAGAATGATATCTGCTCAATGTTAACTAGGAAATAAGATATGCGAATTTCGAAATACTTGATTGCATTGGCTTTTGGATTTATTAGTTTTAGCTCATCTGCTTGGACTATCCATGCTGATTTTGACTCAGGCGAAATTGGAACTACGGCAGATAAGGGAGGTGATGGTTTTTCTGGCGCCGGGGGGGGAAGCCTTTATTCAAACGAACAAGCGATTAATGGTAATTCAGCAAAATTACATATTGAAGAAGGAAAAACCGGATACGGAATGTGGGGCGGAGAGTTCATATTTCCGGAAAAGGTATATCGTGGCGAGAAATTATGGTATCAAGTACATGTTTTTTTTCCCGAAAATTTTGACCATTATTCATACGGCGAAGGAAATAGGCTGAAGTTCTTACGGATCTCAACTAGATCGAGCGAAGGCAAAAATCATGGTTACGTTGATTTTTTAATTGACAAGAAAGAGGATCCAATCCCATTTAAGTGGATCTTTGAGGGCGAGAATATTTGGTCAAACGTCGGTGAACCCAGTGACATAATAGTGAAAGGACAATGGGAGAGTTACCAGATTCAGGTCACGTTCGATACTGTTCCTTTGGACTCCGGAGGAAAAGCTGAATCTAAAGTGTGGAAAAATGGAGTCCTATTAAGACACATCACAAATCGAAAAACCATGAAAGAAAATGGTGATTTTTCAAACAGAGCCCTTCTTTTCACCTATTGGAATGGTGGTGCACCGAAGACTCAATCCATGTATGTGGATGAAATAACGATCACTAACGAAACACCAGATTGGACGGACGCTCAAGGTAACCCGTTGATCAAAAACAGTCTTACTTCGTCAAATTCTCCACCTTCGGCATTAGTAGGACTTAGAATTAAGTAAGCTAGTTAGCGGCCTTGATAAAGTTTTCATCAGGGCCGCTCCCCTCCCCATCAAATAAAACTTCATAATAATCATGCTTATCAGGGTTTCCTTTCCGTTCCAGCCCAACTTGTAAATAGTTAGCGATATCAATATTATAAGATCGAAGGCAAAAAACAACAAAAAACCCGACAACGATCCTATAATTAACGAAATAATTGCCAAAAACATAATAAGAAAATATAAAGATGCGGCCAACATTACATTACTTTTGAAAAACGCTCCCAAACTAACCAAATCTCCCGATGCGTGCCAGAACTCCCTTTTAACAAACTCCTTTATGGTCTTTGGGTAACCTTCGTGAAAAACCTTTAGCTGTTCATTTAAAATAGGTCGCGCACCAAAGTCTGTAGCCCTAACTGAAAGGTCATAATCCTCACCACTATCCAAGGTTTCATCGAATCCCCCAAGTGTTTCAAAAAGTTCCCTTTGAACAACAATATTTGCCCCATTTATGTATCGCCTGCTCAATCCTCTGATTCGTGCGAACCAAAATAGCTCAATCCAATTTGGTGTATTTGAAACATGAACGGTATCACCGGTGAACAAGGTCACCTTTTTGCTAGAAATTTCGTCCAGAGCGCTTTTCCACTCGGTTGTAACCACTACATCCGAGTCAAGGAAAACAATATAATCGGCCTGAGAGTACTCGGCGCCTTTATTTCGGGTAACGGATGGACTTAGCTTACGATCAGAATGAACTAGACGAAAACCATAAATACTTCTTAGTCCGTCAATATTGCCAACTGGTCCGGACATACTGACGATAACAATCGAAGGACTGATACCAACACCAATCAGGCTGTCCATTAATTTAATGAAGTTTTTTTCATCGTCGAACAAAGGAATAACAATTTCATAGGGCTTTGGCATTTGAGACTCCCCTTTGCACTCTCAGTTCACACGCTGCTTCTCTGAAAAGCCGAATTTTTATAATTGCGAGAGCCAACAAAAGATAAATGTAAGGATAAAATGTAATTGACATAAAGAACGCTCCAACGAAATAGGTCAGAATAGCCCCATTAAGGGAAACCCTGAAACTTTCCAGAAAGAGAAGCTGAGGTCCCGGATCCTTGTATTTTTTGGGCAAAGGCTGGCCAGAAAAAACGGCAAAATGGAAGCAAATGTAAAGAATTAATGCCGGAATGCCAAGGGTAGAGGCCACTTCAATCAGCGAGTTGTGAGCGACTTCTCTACGGTTTGAAAGATAGGTCCCGTCACTCACTTTGAAATACCGATGATAATGTTCCGGGAAGGCTCTGAAGCCAACGCCCAGCCATGGATTTTCCATTGCCATATCAATGCCGGCCTCCCAATAATTCAGGCGAGTGGTCGAGGTCTGGTCGTCACCTGCGGTTTCAAAACGAGCCTTCTGTGCTTCTGGAAATAGCGCCCAAGCAATTGAAGCGAAAACTACAACATACACCAGATTCTTGAAGCGTATCTTTTTGTAGGACACCAACAAATAAACAAGCCCTACCACCAGAGCCAACTGGCCTCCCCGTGAACTCGCGCCCAATACAGTCATGATGGCGGTCATCGGAAGCAGCCAGTAGAGCTTCGTTTTAGGCTTCATATATATGATAAGAGGAATCGACATCACTGCACACATCGCCATCAACAAGCTGAACTCGCCACTGTTCTGAAAAAATCCGGCGGGGCCCTGGATTCCCCAACCCGTGAAGCCGAAACCACGGCTTGCCCAGATACGCGCACCAAACAGTGACATTTTGAAAATACAGAGGAAAAATACAATCAAGAGCAGTTGAAGCTGCTTGACGTTTTTTACGCAGTTCGATAAAAACAAGACCTCTAGAGCAAAAATGAAAGGAGTGGACATGTCCCGGGTAGATATTTCAGGGTAGAGCGAGTTCATCGCGGAGAGCCAGGCCAGGGTCGCAAACAGAAAAACGAGAAAATGTGTGCCAGTGAACTTCAGCCTGTTGTTGGCCAACATAGCCGCAAAACCGACGAGGATGGTGATCTGCATCCAGGGAAGAAAGTCCAAAAACGGATAAATATACTGAGGGCGCAGGTAATACAGAACTATAAAGGCCAGCCCCAGATAGAAAATGAAATCCTGCCCTTTCAAACCATCCCGGAATGCTTTCAGGTCTTCTTTGAGTGCGGAAAACATCCTTTACTTCTCCAGACTCTTTGCCAGTTCAACCGTGTGGTAAACGATGTCATCCACGGTTTTGACCATGAAGGTATCGTTGGCGGAATAGGGATCGTTGATGCGGTAGGTCTTTTTTTCGCCGAAGGATCCCAGAAGCAGGAAAGGACCACTAAACCCGAGACTTTTGATTTCCTTGATGTGCTGCGCCTCCATACACACGAACGCGTCGCCGGGCCTTGCCTCGTAGTCTTCAACGCTCGTGGTTTTATGGGAGGACAGGTCTATGTTTTTTGTTTCATACGCAATTTTCAAAAGCCTGGGGTTTGCGCCTTTGCCGGTGTTTGTTTTGAGGCCCAGTGATATGGCTTCAATGTCCGAATGATTTTTAAAGACCCATTCAGCAAGCGCGCTCCGGCAGATATTTCCCTGACAGACGAACACCAGCCGTTCCGGTGGCCTCTGATAACGGGTGTACTCCCTGTATAGGCCGCTGCGACAATAAATCTCGTCAAGGCAGTAGCGTAGGAAGCCTTTCTTACTACCAAACCTGTTCATGACGTATTCGCGCAGCATCATACTGCCTCAATTCCGTAGAGATTCATGTACCGCTCGCGCATTACTTTCTCACTATAGTTGTCCTTTACGTACTCCCGCCCCTCACGCAGGCGATGTAATCCTTCTATGTTCCCTGGGCTCTTGTCTTCCAAGGCCTGCTCAACTTTTTCCAGTGCGACAAACAGGGCCGCGGCGTTATGTTCTTCGGCAAGAAACAGCAAGTGCCTGGGGACCAAACGCTCAACACCGTTTGGGGTGGTCAGTATCGGTTTGGCAGCTGCCAGTGCCTGGGTCAACGCCAGTGGATGCCCTTCAGACGAGGACGTCATCAGGAAGATATCGATTGATCCTAAAAAGTCCGGTACGTTGTCAATGAAGCCCAGGAATTCGACGTTATCTTCCAGCCCCAATTCGCTCACTACTTTCTTAAGCTCAATCGCGCCGCTTTTTGTGTCGTCCCCGGCAATTCGAAGTTTTACGTTAACACCCTTGTCTTTCAATAGCTGCACGAACTCAACAGCAAGGGAGTAGTTTTTCGCGGGCCTTATATTGCCAAGACACCCGAATACCAGTGGCCGGTCGGTCTTTTCCAACGGCTGAACTGGTAGTTTTTCCAGCTCGCTCAGGTCAATACCGTTCGGGATCACCATGGGATGGAGCTGGCAGTAGGATCCTGTGGTGTGATTGATGGTATTTTTCAGGTCTTCAGTAACCGACACCACATGCCTTGCGCCCATTTTAATGAGTGCCAGTTTGGCGTTGCGGAAGCGCTCGTCCGGGGAAATATCCACGTGGCCATGGAATGTAGCCGTCACGGGAAGCCGGGCGAATAGGCCCGCGATGGAGGTGTACACGTTGGAGCCCAGCAAGTGGGACTGGATGTGGGTCACGTTTTCCTTTCGGATGATGGCGAACATCTCCCGAAGAAACCTGAAATTCAGTGACCCTTTACAGTCCCGGACATAATAGGGAATGGATCGTTGTTTGAGCTGCTGTTCTACCCAGCCAGGCCCACGTATCAACGCAACGCTTCGGTAGCCCTGCTTTATGCAGCCCTCCGCGAGCGCCAGAAATACCGTTTCTGCGCCTCCCGGTCCAGTGGTGTCGATTACATGAAGTATGGTTGGAGTCATTCCACGATTGGCCATTCCATTGATCCGCTCTCTGTGTTCGTTCTATGTTAACCTACGTAACAAGGTGTAACCACTGCTGTTTCTACACGGATGTGTTAGATTTGAGTACTTGTATTTCCAAGGGGTTGTGAATGGATTCTAATCTGCCCAGCGTGCTGGTTCTGGATGCAAACCAACGTAGTGCTCTTGCCGTAACTCGCTCCCTGGGCAGGTCTGGTCAATTCCGGATCACGACCGCTGACGTCACGTCTCAAGCCCTTGCTGGCGCTTCCCGCTACAGCCAGGCTTACCTCCAGCACCCTGATCCGGGCCAACGGCCGCGAGACTTCATTGCGTGGATGAAAGACCTTACTTACCACCAGCATTTCGACCTGATTATGCCAACCACCGAGGTTACCAGCCAGCTGCTGCTGTTCCGCCGGGATGAGTTGCCCGAGGTCAACCTTCCCTTTGCACCCTATGAGACGGTCATGGCGCTGTCTGACAAGGTTTCCCTGGTGAAACTTGCCAAATCCTTGGATATCACTGTGCCGGAAAGTCAGATTTTCAACAATGCTGAGGAGCTGGAAGGTGTTTCACTTCGGTACCCGTTTGTTCTCAAACCTGCCTTGTCACGCATTTATACCGGCGAGGAGTGGATACATACTCATGTGCAGGTTATTCACAACGCTGCGGAACTGCAGGCGGAATTACAACGGTCACCTTACCTCCAGACCACACCCTTTATGGTGCAATCATTTATTCCCGGCCACGGCGGCGGGATATTTTGCCTGTACGACAAGGGGAAGCCGGTGCAGTTCTTCGCCCACGAGCGCCTGCGAGAAAAGCCGCCCGAGGGTGGTGTCAGCGTTCTCAGCCGGAGTATACCGGTGGATCCGGATCTGAAAGCAACGGCAATGAAACTCTTGGGAGCAGTCAACTGGCATGGGGTTGCGATGGTCGAGTTCAGGGTTACCCCGGAAGGTAAGGCCTATCTCATGGAGGTCAACACGCGTTTCTGGGGATCGTTACAGTTGGCGGTGGACTCTGGCGTGGATTTTCCATTAATGCTGGCAAAGGCAGAGCTTGGGCTGCCCTTTCCCGGCACAGAGCGCTGCCGCATTGATCAGCGGCTGCGTTGGCTATTGGGGGATGTCGACAGTCTTTATCTCTATCTGAAGGGGCCGCAACCCTGGAGGAGAAAGATGATGAGATTGATCGGTTTTTTATCCATCAGGCTTGCCCATCAAAAGCACGAAGTTAACCGCCTGGACGACATTATGCCCGCCTGGCTCGAACTCAAACAGTATATAAGAGCACTGGTGAAATAATGCTGATTGGAGTGTTCTCAGAGTGATGTTATCTGAAACCATCATTAATCTGTTGACGAGTAGGCTGGCTTGCAGACTGATGCAACCGCTGCGGGCACAGGTCGTGCCCGTGTTCCTCTTGCACAGGTTTGCTGATGAATCCCGGGGAATCCAGGGGCACTCTCCTGCCCAGCTTGAAGCTGCTCTTAGGTATCTCAGGGATAATGATTATACTGTCGTGTCTGTGCTACAGGTGGTTGAGGCGGTTATCAATGGTGAAGAATTGCCCGCCAAAGCTGTCGCCTTCACGCTTGATGATGGTTTTTATGATCAGGCACATACGGCACTACCATTATTCGAGCGCTTTGAGGCGCCTGTCACAGTGTTTTTGGCCACGGATATGCAGGATCAGCGTTATTGGTCCTGGGACTATAAACTTGAGTATTTGTTTAAACATACCTCCCGACAAAGCCTTGAACTCGATCTCGGCAAGGGAGTTGAGGAAGTGGCGTGTGCTACCCCATGGGAAAAGCGTAAGCTTGTCAGAACCCTGAGGCACTTCTACAAACGCTTGCCAAACGAAACTGCCGAATCGGCAGTGGAGCGCTTTGCCGTGCGTCTTGAAGTTGACGTCCCGGTCGAAGCTCCTGATGAATACCAACCGATAACCTGGGATCAGGCACGGAGCCTTGAATCACGCTACATTGCGTTCGGGCCCCATACCCAGCGCCATCCAATTCTGGCCCAGATCAGCAGTGAACAGGCGACGCGTGAAATTCTGGGTAGTTGGCGAGCGCTGCAAGCCAATATAGCGAATCCGGTTCCGGTTTTCTGTTACCCGAGTGGCAGAGAAGGAATAGACTTCGGAGAACGGGAGCAAAAGATTGTAAAAGAGATCGGTTTAATCGGTGCGCTTTCAGCCGACCCCGGCTACGTGCATCTTGCAGAGTCGAAAAACGAACTTTACGCACTAAAGCGGTTCAGCTTCCCCAATGATCTAGCCCATTTCAAGCAGTATTGCAGCTGGCTTGAGTATGCAAAGGAAAAGATGTCAGGCCGGTGATCTTCCGGGTTTTAGATTTCTGTCCTTCAAGCAATAGAGCAATTTCAACATAGGGTGTTTCACTAACATCAATGAAATCAGCGACTCACTTTCTGTTGCAAGTCGTTGCTTGTAGTTTTCATTTTTGCCAGAGCCGGCGAGCATATCGAAGCAGTAAACACCCTCGTCCTGAAAAGCCTTTTCGATAGCGTACCCCAGATGCAGAGTGCCAACGGCGAGCTTGGGGTGGAAGTGTTCTTCGAAGCCACTTTGGAGATTATAAACGCGACCTCTATAATTCACGTTGTAAAGCACTGATATCAGTTGATTGCGGCATTTCAGGGTCAGAAACTCCGGCTCTCCTCCTTCGCTGACCACTCTTTCCAGGAAAGTGGTATTGAACGCCAGGGCCTTTTCACCGTAGACCGGTTTGCCCCAGCGGCGCTGGTGGAAGTGGTTGAGTTGACTAAAAAACCTACTGGGGTCGGCGTTTACCTGATAAATATTCTCGAGGTCGATTTCGCCCAGGGATTCCAGTAATCGACGGCGGTTATAGAGACGGAGCCGCGTATTTCTTCCCAGCCCTGCCAGGTAGTCATCAAAAGAGCCGGCTGTACCAATCCTCCATGCAGTATCGGCTTCAACAGCTCTGACCAGCCACTGTTTTTTACGAGCCAAAGCAAGAAGCTCGGTCACCTCATCTGACCCGGCACGCATGTCATTGAAAATGGCTTCCACCCAAGGGCGACTTTCCATCAGTTTTTGTAATTCATTAATAGACACTGCCGCTGCATCACCCGCTAGCGAGAACGTGTTGTATTCCGTTCTGGTGGTTCTGATCTTCCGATAGCTGCTACCCACAAATTCGATAGAGCGTACCGGTAATACGCCTTTTATGGGATAGGTTGATGTGTAGATGCCGGTTCTACCATCATCCCACCCTCTTATCAGCTCCAGCCCATTCTCCTCTCCCCAGGTCTCCCACCACGCGCTTTGCCAAGCGTTGGTCTGGAACAGAGTCATCATGGCAGCCCCCGGACGATCCTTGGCCCCAGCAGGTTTGCGATCGACACGGGCAATCGTTGCCAGATGGCTATCATTAATTTGAACTTCGGATTGTCTGGGTTAAGCTCCGGCAGCCTCGCGCCATCCGGTAGCCGGTAATCCCAATAGAGCTTCAGGGGCTGCGCGCCCCACTGTTGTTTGAAGCGATAGGTGCCGGCGTCCTGGCTGCAGCGGCCAAAATCAAACACCTTGAAACCCTGCTGGACGGCGAACTCAAGGATCTTCCAGTACATTGTCATGTTGATACCGGTGTGGTTATACCCGCGCAGGGTCGACGCCCAGGGAATTTCCATTCGTCCGTTGTAGCCGGTCAGAAAGGCACAACCAACCGCTCGCCCGTCTATTCGTGCCACCACCAGCCAGGCTTTCCCGGCAAGGGTCTGGAGCAGATTGTCGAAGAAATCCTTGCCATAAACCGGCGTGCCCAGATCCCGCATATTTACAGAGAACACCCGATAAAATTCATCGAGCAGCTCCGGCCCGCCAATCGCAAACCCGGTCATGTCCCTCTCGCCCCGGCGTATCTGGGCCCGGACCTTTGGCTGGAAACTTTCCCAGAGCGCCTGGGCATCATCCGGCAACGGCAGCCAGAAACTCACTTTATCCGTTTTCTGTGGTAGCCCCAGGCCGTTATCCTGGCAAAAGCGGAGTTCAAGGTGGCTGGCTTTGATCGTCTGCCGCCACTCATCCGCCTCTGAAATCAGCCTCAGCGCAATGTCCCGGCTGTCTGCCAGTACACCCCCATAGTTGAAATACGGCATCGCAACCAGAAAATTACCGAACAGGCGGCTGTTGAGCTGGACCACAGGAAGAACCCCAACCACCTTTTTGGTTTCGTCCAGAGCGCAGAAATATCGGGTGCTGTGGCCGTAGGTGTTCTCAATAAACCCGGTAACGGCGGGGAGATGCCAAATTGACGCGGCCGGATGGTCAGCCAGATAGGCCTTCACGGCAAACAGATTTTGCTCTACATCTGTATCGATCTTTATCACACCGGCGGTAGGCTTGTCGCCAATAGCCGACGGAATCTCGAGGCTTCCCGGTGCCCATTTCTTCGCTTCCGGGGTTTCATTGAGGTGCTTCTTGAGTGATTTCTGCAGCTGCTTTATCTCATCGGAGACCTGCTTCAGTTCACCGATCAGCTGGTCTGCACTGCGGCCCGAATGCCTGGCTTCGCCAACCTGGCGGCTCAGGCGACCCTTGATACCTTTCAGCTCCTCGAGCCGATCTTTTGATGCGTCCAACCGGGGCTCAGGCATCTCCATTCCCATAGCGCTATCCTTAAAAGGTCTCTCAGACGACAACAGCACCAGCGGGTATTTTTGTCTCCGATAGTACTTCTGAAACCGAGCCGAAACGGAAGTCCCCGAGCAAGCGCTCCAGCCGGCCCATGCACTTGTCGAGATTGTTATAGTGCCGGAACCTGGAAAGCGCCTTCACGTCTAACCGGGGCTGACCGGTATCGATTTCCCAGGGATGGAGGTAAAAAATGAAGGACTGCCCTGCCCTGTTGATTTTTCCCAACCCCCACCGGCTCAGCCAATAAGGATACAGGCGGAAGTATCCACCGCCTGCGATCGGTAGCCGGTAGTTGCCCACCGGGCAGGTGGACAGGGGGAATTCGATCAACGTACCGCCGCCGGGCGCTTCCAACCGATAGGGCTCGTGGGGTGTTCCCGGCATGCCATAACGGTCATGGTGCACGGGGAAGATTGATGAGTCCCAGGTAAACCCTTCTTCACACAGTATGTCCAGTGCCCAGCGTGATTGCGCCGTAATTGAGTAACTGGCGGCCCGATAGCCAGTAACGGGCTCTCCGGTGATGTCCTCCAGTATCTGCTTGGACCTGCGGGTTTCATCCCGGAACACATCCGGCGTCTGATTGTAGACAAGCTGATGGCTGTAACCATGGCTCGCGATCTCATGGCCAGCTTTCTGGATGCGCCTGATCAGCTCGGGAGACCGTTCGGCAACCCAACCAAGGGCGAAGAACGTTGCTTTTACCTCCCTCTGGGAGAAGAGTTCGAGCAACCGATCAGTGTTGGCCTCAACACGGTATTCCATGGATGGCCAGTCTTTGCGGTCTACCGCCTCTGCCAGTGCCGCCACCTGAAAGTAGTCTTCGACATCAATGGTCAGCGCGTTCTTTTTCACTTCCATGTTGCTCCGGCTTTTGGACTCTGTACTGCGACTTTAAATCAGAAAAACTGGTAACCAAGGCCCAGCGAAATCCAGTTCTCCTGGTATTCGCTGGCGCCCCGATCACTCTCCCGGGTGGTATGGCCAACCCGGCCGTCCACACTCAGATCTCGGGTAAGCTGGTAAACCAGGCCAATGTCCGCACGGTAGGTGTTATCGTTTAATCCGTCTGACTCAAAGCGCCGGTATCGATAACTACCCCGGCTCTGAAGGGAAAGTAACTCCGAAATCGTACGGCTGTAATTCACTGAAAAACCGGCACTGTCTTCAACTTCATCGGTCCTGAGGTAATCCGAACGGTTGGCAAAGACGCCAACACTGAGCCGCGAGGCGTCACTGAATTGTCTCGCGAATCCCGCGTCAAGGGCTGTTACCTCCACCGCCGTGGTTTGGCTCAGGTTGAAGACAACATCCCCGAATCTGATATCAAAATCGGAGGTCTGATCGGTCAGTTCCCGGCTGGCCCGGAAAAATACCTGGGTGACAGGGTCGATATCCCGCTCCAGGGATAGATTCCCCACTACCCCCTCGCTCGTCTGGGTGTTTCCTCCAAAACGGCTTTCAAGCTGACTGACCCCGATACTTCCGGACAACCTTGTCGCCTGCCAGGATTTGGAAAAAAGCAGGCTGGCGACATCGGTATCTATTTCAACGCCAGTATCCAGTTCAGCCCGGTTCGTTCTGAACTGAAGCCCGCCAGATAACGTGGAGCTGAATGTATGATTCCAACTGGCGGTTCCGATATAACGCTCGCTATCGGTATTGCCGGGTTCACTGTACTCGGTATTCCCATACTTGGCGGAAAACGTCAGCTGATCCAGCTGGCCCAGCATCAGTGAGTAGACAGGCCCGGTTGTAAACACATTCTTGCGTGTCCGGTTATCCGGCGTGTCGCTGGCTCTGGCGTTCTGTGTAACGTCCCGCAAGTAGTCAGATACTTGCCAGGAAAGCCCTCTGGCTAACTCGCAATCCCCGGAAAAGTCCAGGGAGGCGTAGTTCTCCGGGTCGTAGGTACCGTCCCACCAGACGCCGTAGCCGATATTTGCCGCGGTACTCGCCCCACACGTGCCAGGGTCCGTCTGGTGTCTCAATGTCAGGTTGGCTCTTGTTTCGATATCGCTGGTTTCATTCGACGGCGCAAGCGTTACGTTGTCACTGAACCGGTTGTTCAGTCCACCGGACAATGTGAGCGGCTCAGCCCGTATCGTATTAAACGGTGCGAGAGCAAAACAGATGACAGCAAAGCCGAGGAACTCCGGGCACTTCCGTGGCCCTGATAATCTAGCCATTGATAACAGCTCCAACGAATTTTTCCGGATTAAAGGCCAACGCCGAGTGTTCAACCCCGCTCACCGTCATCCCTCCGTGGGGAACGACCAGCATCGCATAGTCACACAGCTCGGTGAGGATTCTGGCGTCGGGCGATTCTGAAATCGGCGCTGTATCGAGCACGATAAACCGGTCCGGGTACCGTCTTCGTACCGCCTGGATGAACTGTTTCATCCGGAAGGACGTGAAAAATTCACCCGGCGTTTCCCGTCGGCTGCCTGCGGGAATCAGGCGCAACCTGGGAATACCGGTGGGGTACAGAATCCGTGCGATGTCAAAATCCGGATCATCGAGAAAATCTGTCAACCCGAACTCCGGAACAATATCCAGCGTCGAATGCAGTGTGGGCTCCCGCAGATTGCAGTCAATAATGAGCGCGGTCTTCGCATGGTCGAACGCAAACGCGGCAGCCAGATTCAGCGCGACAAAGGATGCCCCTGCGCCCGAACGCGCGCCACTTACCACGAGGGTGAAGTTGTTCCCGCCAGACTTCTCCAGCAATTTGGTGCGCAGGTTTCTGAAGTGGTTAACCAGCCTTCGGTTACTGGACTCCGGGTAAATGATCCGCCTTTCATCGAGATCATCAGGGGTGAGCCTGCGCGGCTCCTGCATCCGGACAATCTGTTTGCTGATGACATACTTGTCGACCGCCCCCGGGCCCAGCTCCAGGGAGCTGGGTACAAGCATCCGTGAATCCTCTGAATCAGAGTACGGTATACCTCTGCTAACATCTTGACCGTTGCCATTGCCACGGTCCCCGGAGCCGGATTCGTAATCGCCAGCTCCATTGCCTCCTGAGGTCCGATTGTCAGCGTTTTCGTTGGGCTTTTCAGAGGCTTCGTTGTGCCGATCCATCCGGGATTCACTCATCCAAACACTCCAAATACTGCGGCCAGGGCGACTGCGATATAGGCACCCGCGACGATCAATGCCATAACCACAACTGCAATGGTAATCCGGCGCTCCCGCCGTTTTTCAAATGGCGTACGCACCTCCGGAAGTTGCTCCAGGACCGATAACTCGAGTACCTCCTCTAACTGCTCCCGGGCACGAACCCTGGGGTCAACCTGCAATAACGCTGCAACAGCGCCAAACGGTGCGACCAAACCAACGAACAGCCCTGCCAAAGCAAACATTGAAAACTTTGGCCCGCTGGGACTATTGGGGTACTGGGCGGTTTCATTGATTTTGTAGTTCAGGCCCTGGCCTTCAATGTCCAGATGCATGGAAACGCGCGCCTTTTCCCGGCGCTTGAGAAGATCGTTATAAATCTCCTTGTTCACTTCCAGGTCTCGTGTCAAGTCGGAGTACTGAGCCTTGTTTTCCTGGATTCGCTCCATCCGCTCTTTCTGTTCGGCGATCAGGCGTTCTAATGAGTTAATCCGGGTTTCAACGGTTTTGATATCGGTGCGTGCCTGTACCAGCGAGGACCGGATGTCCTGATAGACCGGGTTGGCAATGTTTGTTCCGCCAAGCGATTCCTGAGTGTCGTCCTGATTTGCCAGAGCCCGTGCGCGCTGTTTCCGAAGTTCTGCAATTTGCTCCCTCAGGATGACGATATCGGGGTAGGTGTCGTGGTAGCGCAAGCGTAAGGAATCCAGTTGCGCTTCCATGGAACTGATGCGTTCCTGGTAGGCATCCGACGTTTGCCCCTGCCGGATCCTGGGGTCAATATCCGCCATCTGTTTCTCAAAGGCCTGAGCCCGGGTTTCAAGCTCTTCCTTTTCAAGCTCGGCAAGCTCCAACCGGCTTTGAAGGTTGGCCAACCGGGAGTTTGCACCCTCCTCGGTACCATCAACATGCTCCGACAGAAACCGTTTCAGGCGCTCTTCTACCCCGGCAATCTGCCGTTCATAACTCTTGACCTGTTTGTCGATAAAGTCGTAGGCGGAACGGCTTTCAGCCCTCTTCCGGTTGCTGTTCTCTTCAATAAACGCCTGCCCCAGTTTCTGGGCAATCTGGAAGGCTTTGAGAGGAGACGATGCCGAATACCCAATGCTGAAGTAGTTGTCTCCCCGCGTGGCCACCGACATATTGTTGCGGATGGAGCTTATGCGGCCTACCAACTCCTCCGAGCTCAGTTCATCAGCGTTTTCGCCAAAGATATCAGTGTCCCTGGCGATCCTTTCCATCACGCTACGAGACCACAACAGTTCCCTCGCAGCGGACGCTTTCTGGCTGATTTCGGTGGTAACGGCCCGCCCTTCCATCAACGGCTGGATGATATTTCTGTCGTCAACAAAAATAATGACCTGAGAATGGTATCGGTAGGGCCACAAAAAACCCGCCGCCAGCACTGAAAAGCTGACTAAGGCAAACACCAACAAAGCAAGCCATTTACGATTCCGGACCTCGCGGAGGATTTCCACCGGCAACTGACTTAACGGAAGAGCCATAGTCATTACCTCCTGCTTGAAGGCATTAGCTGTTTCTTTGGAGCGGTTTCCATCAGAGACTTCTCTCCGGGACGGTCAATATATCGCCCGGACGAAGCCTGTAATTTGTGGATATATCACCTTCGGTGAGTATGTCATCCAGCTTCACTGGAATCGCCACCATTTCTCCGTCAATCTGACGATACAGCATCGCCTTGTTGGGAGCGGCAAAGGGAGATAAGCCGCCGGAGTTCAGTACCATATCCAGTACTGTCATGCCGGAACGATGGGGAACCGACGTTGGTTGGGCAACCGCACCAGTCACCCGGACACGATCACTGAATTCGTGGCTCCCCATACTGGTAACCACAACACTGACCTGTGGCTCACGGATGTACGCCTCCAGTTCCTGCTCGATATCGTAGGCTAATTCCTCGGGGGGTTTACCACTGGCCTGAACATCGCCGGCGAGGGGGACTGAGATCTTGCCATCAGGTCTGACAGGGACGGAAATACTGAGGTCTTGATTACGCCAGACCGACACCCGAACCACGTCTGTCGCACCCAGTATGTACTGATCCACGCTGTTGGTGGTATCCACCGCCAGCGCTCTCTGTATCTTTTCGGGGGATGAGGCACCGGGTCCGGCGCAACCGGTAATAAAAGCGACCACCGTAAGGGACATGAACAGCCCCTGAACTGAATACTTCGATGACATTGTCAATCCTCTCTGATTCCGTTTCTTTTCCATGTCTCGGGGAGAGCTGGTCCCGAAACTACCTTGATCCTTTTTTGAACAATACCACTTCTACTGTCTGAATTATAATCAACAAGTCCAGCAGCAGACTTTGATTCTTGATGTAGTACAGGTCGTAACGAAGCTTCTCCCGCGTGTCTTCTTCGTTGTCCGCATAAGCAAAACAAAGCTGGGCCCAGCCAGTCAAACCCGGTTTGACCCGATGGCGTTCACTGTAAAAAGGTATTTTTTCAGACAGCTGCTCCACGAACACCGGCCGCTCGGGACGTGGCCCCACAAAGGCCATAGTGCCATTTAGAACATTGAAGATCTGTGGCAGTTCATCAATCCTGACCTTGCGGATGAACTCCCCCACCCGTGTCACCCGGGTATCATTCTTTTGTGCCCATACTGCGCCATTTTTTTCCGCATCGGTGATCATGGAGCGGAACTTGTGGACCTTGAAAATACTGCCGTTAAGACCGACCCGCTCCTGGCTGTAAAGAACCGGGGCCCTGAGGCCATCCTCAATTTTGATGGCAATCACAGTCAGCAGCATCAGTGGGAAGCCAACCAATAGCAATGCAGTGGCCGCAACCAGGTCGAGGGATCGCTTTCCGACCCCGAACACAGAGGAGACGGTGAAGCCATCGGAAAACACCAGCCAGCCACGAGTGACCATTTCCAGTGCCACTTTTCGTGACTCCCGTTCATAAAAGCTGGCGCCGTCGACAATCTTTACACCTTCCATCTTGCATTCCAGGAGGTCTTCCATCGGCAAGCCCTTCCGGCGATCGTCCACCGCCACCACGATCTCGCCGACCGGATGTTTGAGGATGAACTGATGAAGCGTCGTAGGAATGTTCAACAGGTAGTCTTCGCTGATTTCAATCGGTTCATCCGGCAACGGGATAAACCCCATCAGGGTAAAGCCCTTCCGGTTCATTGGCGTCTTGAGGTCCTCATGAATCTGTCGGGCCCGGAAGCCAGCCCCCAAAACCAGCACCTTTCGCTTGAAGGCTTCGCTGCCGACAGTATCGAAGAAGACCGAACGGGCAATGCCCATCAGGAAAAAACCGAATACGGACCCGGTTGTCAGAACACCGCTTTCGCCGAGGTACCACAACCAGTCTGATGCCAGCAGATAAGCAAAACCGCATAAGGGAATGCTGACAATCAACGCTACGATGGTGCGAAGCATCATGCCCGACATGCCTTCCTCCAGGCGGGACTGATGCACGCCAAGCGCGACCATTACCAGCAGATTCATGGCTGCGAACACAATTGCCGATGGCAACAGGAATGTCAGGTTTTCGAGAAAAAAGGCAAGATCGCCAAAGTAACGGAAGAAAACCGTCAGGCCGAAAGCCAGAGCCAGTAGTAAGAAATCAATCAGGCCGAGGATGACAAACGGAAGATGGATGTAATGTCTGAACAATCTGACGTGGGCCACGCCAACTCCTTTTGCTGCTCACAACAATGAATCAACGCATCCAGTGCGTTCACATACAGCGTTATATGAACAGCAGTGTACTGTAAATTTCTGTAACTGCAATTGGCAGCGAACAATACCGCCTTACTAAAATGTAAAGAAAACTGACAAACCGATCCCGCTGGCTCATCAGTTTTTCTGATTTATCTGATGTCAGGGCTGCTTGCGCTTGCGGGCCAGAACCACTGCAACGACTCCGAGACCAAGTAGCGCCAGGGTGCCAGGTTCGGGCACAGCAACCGAGCCGACGGTTATGTTGTCCAGGCCATAGCCATCGTCGGGGTCATTGGAGAAGATGGACACGCTACCAAGACCAGCCGCGTCAAAGATGGAGATATAAAAGATCTTGCCGCTACCCAGAGAGGTTTCGAAGATGTCGCTGAAATCGAAGTCCACACCACCAATCGAGAACCGGCCGCCAGCATCGTTAGGGTCTGTCATATAGAAGCCCATGGCGTTGTATCCCGCGGCAGGCCCAATGCTCATTTCTTTGGCGTCCATGCTGTCGAGCCAGTTGTTGCCGGACACTGAATAGCGACCGTTGAAAGGCGAGGTTCCCGAATCAAGAACGGCCAGCCCCCTGGTGCAGTCGAAACTGCCGCTATCACAAAGCCCTCCAACACCCGGTTCCTCACTGACGAAGGTGCCTACACCCACCTGGGAGGTAATGGTAATGGCCTGATCACCGGGGGTATAAAAGGTGTTGTCGTCGAACGTTTCGGTGAGATGGCTCCCCCCGAGGGTTGCCAGGAAGTCGATTTCTGCCTGGGTGGCTGCGCTTTCCCCCTGAACACTGATGGATAGAATGGGTGCCGCGGAAACCAGGGTACACGCGCTGAAGAGCAGTCCGGTTGCAAAAAGGGTGGTTGCCTTGTTCATATCAGTACTCCATTAAACTGATGTAATTCATCTTGGCTGGAGTACTGAATGCACGGCTCATGCCATTACAATAACTGATGCAATTTCATTAACTTAAACCGCCGGCTATTTCGCCAATGTAAAATAAACTGACATCCATTGTTTCATCGTCATATCACAAACAGTGAGACAAACTCGTGTACTGGCGTGCTCTCAAGCGCCTTCTGATCCCTGCAGAGCTGGTAGATCTTCTCGCAGCGCTGGCCAGGAAACCGGGTGGCAAGGTTGTTCTTGAATTTATCTTCCAACAGTGGAATCCCCTCCTTCCTGCGACGACGGTGGCCGATGGGATACTCGACGGCGACCTTTTCCGTGCTGCTGCCATCCCTGAAATAAACCTGAATGGCGTTGGCAATTGAGCGCTTGTCCTCTTCCAGGTACTCCCGGGTGTAATCTTCGTCTTCCACCACTTCCATTTTTGCCCGAATCTGGTCAATGACCGGGTTTGCTTCATGGAAGCTGTCTTCATAATGTTCAGCCGTCAGGCTGCCAAAAATCAGCGGCACAGCTGCCATGTATTGAAGGCAATGATCCCTGTCCGCCGCGTTCGCAAGCCTGCCCTGCTTGGAGATGATGCGGATGGCAGATTCATGGGTGGTGATAACAATCCGTTCGATCTCGTCAAGCCGGTCCTTAACCTCCGGATGCAGTTTTACGGCCGCCTCCGCCGCCGTCTGGGCATGAAACTCCGCCGGGAAGGAAATCTTGAACAGGATGTTCTCCATCACATAGGAGCCGAACTCCTGGGGCAACGAGAACTGCCGTTTTTCCTCCGGCTTCAGCTTCTGGTCTTTGTTGGTTTTGCTGAACAGTACGTCGTAAAAGCCCCATTGCGGAGCGGTCAGTGCGCTTGGAACTCCCATCTCGCCCCGTATGGCAATATCGGCCAACCGAACGGCCCGGGATGTGGCATCGCCAGCTGCCCAGGATTTTCTTGAGCCGGCATTTGGCGCGTGGCGGTAGGTTCGAAGGGCCTGGCCATCAACCCAGGCATGGGATAGAGCCGACAGCAGCTGCTCCCGGTTGGCGCCCATCAGTTTTGCGGTAACGGCAGTGGAGGCGACCTTAACCAGTACAACATGGTCCAGCCCGACCCGGTTAAAGGAATTTTCCAGGGCCAGCACACCCTGGATTTCGTGGGCCATGATCATCGCTTCCAGCACGTCTTTCATGGTCAGCGGCGCTTTGCCTTCCGCCACCCGTTTCTGGGAAAGGTGATCAGAGACCGCAAGAATACCGCCAAGGTTGTCTGACGGGTGCCCCCACTCAGCGGCGAGCCAGGTGTCGTTGTAATCCAGCCAACGGACGATGCAGCCGATGTCCCAGGCGGCCTTCATCGGGTCCAGGCGGAAAGAAGTTCCCGGAACACGGGCGCCATGGGGGACGATGGTGCCCTCCACGAGCGGACCCAAATGCTTTGTGCATTCTGGAAATCGCAATGCCAGCAAGCCACAGCCTAACGTGTCCATCAGGCAGTTACGGGCCGTGTTCCACGCTTCTTTACTCTTTATCCGGTAACCGAGGGTGTAATCGGCGATGGTCTGAATGAGTTGGTCGTAGTCCGGGCGTTCGTTGAGATCGAATGTTGCTGACATGCCAGCGGCTCCTTAATTTTTGTGTCAGTTAAAGACAGACTAGTGCACTGGGGATCCAGCACCAAAGAATACAAAAGAAATTGTAAAAAAATCTGACACCTAAATTAAAAAAGGTGCAACTATTTGTTTACACGTTTGGCAAAGAGCCATAAATAGATAATGATTTTTATATCTAAACGTTTGATTTTAGAGGACAACATTATTTATTATCTCGACTTTGTTAGCGAGTGAAATTCTGATCCCCGCGTTCGTAAGCCCAACCTTTAATTGAAAACCTATTTTTTCTTTTTTTATCATTTACTTACCTACCCAACCGGCACAAACAATAATTAGCTTCAGCTTAGTTAGCAGAATACGAAATAACGCCGTATTAATTTGTTTTAATACAAAAAACTGTAGTGTATTTCTGTGATTTCGCTGCAACTGTTTGTTTGCATTTTGGTTCTTTACGGTAGACCATTTTCAAAGCCGTAATGCTACAGCGTGGTTTAACCAATGCCATCTCGCTTATAATCTTTCCGCGTTAAATGAACAGCCCGTTAGCATTATTTAACCAACCATTCATCGAGGTTACCGATTAATCGTGGAAACGCCAGTGAATCGAACTGCTACCGAATCTGCAATTGAAGAGTGGACCGCCATTCTGGGCGAATCCGGAATTGTGGCAGCAGGCGAATCATCAGAATATGGCGCCTCGACCACAGGAGCAAAGCGCTCGATTCCGGCAGTGCTTTGCCCAGAAAATCAGGACCAGGTTGCGGGGATTTTGCAGGTGGCCCAGCGCTGGAAGGTTGCCGTCTACCCGGTTAGCACCGGGAAAAACTGGGGTTATGGAAGTGCCAACCCGGTGGAAGACGACTGCGTCATCCTTGATCTGAGCCGCCTTGACCGTATTTCCGGTTTCGATCCGGAACTGGGCGTTGTGACAGTACAGCCCGGGGTCACCCAGGGTGCCCTGAGAGAGTTTCTTGATCAGCAGGATGGTAATTATCTGGTTCCCGTGACCGGCGCAGGCCCCACATGCAGCATTCTCGGTAACGCGCTTGAACGGGGTTATGGCATCACACCGATTACTGACCATTTTGCAGCGGTTACAAAGATAGAGGCGATCCTGCCCGATGGAACGCTTTACCGGACACCGCTAAGCGAGCTGGGCGGCGCAGAAGTCGATGGGCTCTTCAAATGGGGCCTTGGTCCCTACCTTGACGGGCTGTTCAGCCAGGGGAATTTCGGCGTGGTTGTGAATATAACCATTGCCCTTGCGCCGGCACCTGAAACCGTAACCGCATTTTTCTTTT